>OGYP01000799.1_pt1 | contig 15522 bp, 10 predicted proteins | sample 1576571 | NCBI WGS metagenome assembly OGYP01 (sample SAMEA3541559, study PRJEB24748) | human gut metagenome | biome: human gut; feature: human-associated habitat; material: faeces | place: China | collected 2012
TGTAAGGAAGATCGTATACATCATCCATTTCCATCTCAGTCAACGGCATGGCAGGTGGGTTCTGCACCACATACCCTCTGTTGCCGTACCCCTCAACCAGAGTTTTTGCCACAAACGGATCCGTATTTTTATACTGGATTCCAAAGCTTTCCGCGTACTTCATCCTGTCGGCCTGAAGCTCATTATACGACGGCAGAAGCCTATAGTCATATACGTCATCTAAATGCCTTGTCTTATAAACTGTTCCCCGGACAAATGATATATCCTTGACATCAATGCCGCTGTCAAGAGCGTCTGCGATCTCAACAATGCTTTTCTCGCCCATGCCATAGGATATGATATCCGCCTGGGAATCTATAAGGATAGAATGTTTAAGCTTGTCAGACCAATAATCATAGTGGGCAAGCCTTCTGAGGCTGGCCTCTATACCGCCTATGATTATAGGAGTGTTCTTGTAAGTTCTCCTGATCAGATTACAATATACCACCGTGGCATAATCCGGACGCAATCCCATAACTCCTCCGGGAGAATATGCGTCCCTGCTCCTGTGTTTTTTATTTACAGTGTAGTGATTGACCATGGAGTCCATATTTCCTCCACAGACCAGAAATCCAAGTCTCGGTTCGCCAAACACATCTATACTGTCGTCCCTCTTCCAGTCAGGCTGAGGTATCATGCAGACCTTATATCCATGAGCCTCCAGGACTCTGCTTATGATGGCAGAACCAAATGAAGGATGGTCAACATACGCATCCCCCGTGACATACACGAAGTCCGGCTGTTCCCATCCCCTCTTATTCATGTCTTCTCTATTTACAGGTAAAAAATCTTTCATAGTAAATTATTCTGTCCCTCTGCTGTATTCAGGAATATCCTCAGCCATACCTGCGCCAAGCACTACCGCCTCAAGAGCACGGTCACTTACATAGGTATCAATTCCGGTCTTTTCCTTTATGAGCTTGTCCATTCCATACATAAGACTTCCGCCACCGGTAAGAGTAATACCCGAAACCGAAATATCTGCAACCAGCTCCGGAGGGGCCACTTCCAGTATTCCGTGTATGGCATTAAGTATCTGCATGGTAGGCTCACTGAAGGCTTCTATAGTCTCATTTGCATTTATGGTAATCCCCTTAGGAAGCCCCCTTATAAGATCTCTTCCCTTAACTGTATACGTAAGTTCCTCAGGTCTTTCATAAACTGATCCTATAGCAATCTTGGCATTCTCTGCTGTCTGCTCACCTATAAGAAGATTATACTTCCTCCTTATATACTTTATCATGGCAGCATTATAATCGTCTCCGGCACATTTTATGGACTGGCTTTCCACTGTACCTCCCAAGGATACCACTGCAATATCCGTAGTACCTCCGCCGATATCGACCACCATACTTCCTCTGGCACTGTTTATATCAATTGATGTTCCTATAGCGGCTGCCAACGGCTCTTCCAGAACATAAACAGTCTTGGCTCCGGTTCTGTATACTGCGTCCTCAACAGCTCTTCTCTCTACCTCTGTTATCCCACTTGGCACACACACACACACCTTGGGTCTCCCTACGCTTATACGTTTCTCCATAGCCGTCTTGATAAATGCCTTTAACATCCTCTCTGTGATAGTAAGGTCGAACACAACGCCCTTCTTAAGCGGCCTCACAACCTCTATATTCTCAGGGGCCTTACCTATCATCTTCTTAGCCTTGGCTCCAATAGCCAGTATCTTCTTCGAATAAACATCATACGCTACTACGGAAGGCTGGTTTATGACAATTCCCCTTCCCCTCACATACACAAGTACATTTGATGTTCCTAAATCTATTCCTATATCCATGGTTGGCATGGTATCTTCTCCCTTTAACTAAAAATGGCATCTAGCCTATAATAATACAATTATAAGCATAGATGCCATTATTTTCAACAAATTATATCAATAAAATTTTTATTGGATATCTGCCTTTAAAAGCTTCTTTGAAAGCGGATCTCTGGCTTCTGCTCTTGCTATACCATCATCTACTGCCTTGAGAAGTCTGTCGATATTTCCTGTTTCCATAGACATAAGCAGGTTCTTAATAGTTCCACTCATGCCGCTCTCAGGCTTATATCCCTTCTCACTCATGTATCCCTTGGCAATATCAACCATGTTTGCTTCCTGAATCTGATCAAAGTAAACTCTGTTATTAAAGTGTCTTGCCTGACTCATATTATCTGCAAGCATATTTGAAAGAGCCACCTTCTCACCTGTAAGGATTATCTTAACATCACTCTTTTCAGGTGTGCATAACTCTATGATCTCCTTAAACTTATCAGGTCTTACAAGACCGGCATTCTCGATTATGAGACATCCGCCCTTAAGCTTATTCATAGCACCTGTAAGCTTATCCTTGCTTGCTGAGTTGATACCCTTCGCACTGATCTTAGCCTTTGCAGCATTCTTGCACCATCCAAGATCAAGATATGTTCTTGCAAAATCTTCTCCGATATTCGCAAGGCCGAATCCGTGAAGACCAAGAACCACAAGATTCTTTGTTCTGTTTGAATCCATCTTTATTGTCTGGAGGATATTTACTATCTGTCCGCCTGCAGGATTTACGCTGAGATACTTATACAGATACTTGGCTTCCTTAGGAAGTGCCTTACGCTTCTCATCGATAGATGATGTATCCTGCTCTTCAACCTGTACTCCATCAGCAGCCTCTGCCTCCGACGCAAGCTTAGCAGCCTCTTCTTCCTTACCCTGTTCAAGAAGTTCAGCTTCCTTACGAGCTTCTTCTTCTCTCTTTATAGCTTTTTCAAGAACAGCCTTTGCTGCACTTGCTTTATTTCTGTGATCCTCAAGAGTATTCTTCACCTCTGTCTCAGCCTTTATGATAGTCTCAAGATCCTTGCTTCTCTTAGCCTCAACTGCCTCTTTCTCTTCCTTGGCGGTTTGCTTACGGGCAACAACTCTCTCTGCCTGCTCTGTTCTGAGATCAGATATCTTCTTCTTAAGTTCACTTTCCTTCTTATCTGCGTCGCTTAACAGCTTCTTGGCATCAGCCTCTGCCTTCGCCTTAGCATCGGCAGCTTCCTTGTCAGCCTTAAGTGCTGCAGTCTTAACCTTTGTAAGCTCTGCTGACTCTGCAGTAGCGTAACTCTCTTCCTCCGAAGCAAGATACTCCTCTCGCTTCTTCTCACTTTCCTTCTTATCTGCCTCAAGCTTATCCTTAGCTTCCTTGGCAACGGCCTCTGCATTCTTAAGCTCAACCTCTTCTGTAATTTTTGCTTCTTCAACGATCTGTTCGGCCTGCTCTTCAATATCCTGAGCCTTTGAAAGAAGATCCTCAGCCTCAACAAGAGACTTCTTGGCTGCGTCAAGGGCTTCCTGTGCCTCAGCTTTTGCCTTCTTAAAGGACTCAACATCCTTCTTAACCTCGGCGATTTCCTTGTCAGAAGCAGCCTTCTCATCACTGATTGTCTTGATCTCAGCCTTTGCCTTTTCGAGATCAGCGGTAACTGTCTTGATCTTAGCGTCTGCTGCTTCTTTCTTCTTGATAGCTTCATCAAGAAGCTTCTTGATCCTCTCTTCTTCCTTTTTAGCTGTCTCTAATGCCTTCTCGGCGTCTGAGCACGCCTTAGCCGCTGCGGACTCCTTCTTGTGAGCCTCACTTTCTCTGTTAAGGATACCCTTATGGCTGTTTGTGAGCTTATCAAGCTTCTTGCTTGACTCTGCTTCCATGTCAGAAGTATTCTTCAGATTATTTGAAGCTTCCTCTTCAGCCTTCTTGGAATCACTGAAGATAACGCCTGCCCGTTCCTTATCGCCCGCAGCTTCCTTCACTAATTTATCAGCAGATGCTTCTGCATCAGCCTTCTTCTTCTTGGCAGCCGCAATAGCACTATTTTTGGCATCCTCGATACTCTTGGCATCCGCCTCGAACTTCTTGACAGCCTCAGCGTAACCAGCTTCATACTTATCAATGTTTGCCTTCTTGTTATCCGCAAGCTTCTTTATAGCTTCATCAGCAGCAGTCTGAGCGTCGCTGATAATCTTATTCTTGATCTCCTCTGTGTTAATTCCGCTTAAGATCTTATCTGACTCTTCCTTGGCAGTCTTCTTGTTCTCGTCAATCTGCTTTTTAAGTGCCTCAACATCACTGTTAAGTTTAGCCTCTTCCTTCTCAAGAAGCTCTGAGTTTGCCTTGGCCTTAGCATCAGCGTCAGACTTGAGCTTAAGATCGTAATTTTCACGTTTCTTAGCATACTCTTCAATCTGCTTTGTAAGCTCTACCTCAGCCTTCTCAGCCTCATCTATAGTCTTCTTGGCTGTCTCGGCAACCTTCTTAGCTTCCTCAGCCCTGTTCTTTGCATTATCGATTGCCTGCTTCTTCTTGGCTTCCTTTTCAGCCTTAGCCTTTTCGGCAGCAATCTTCTTACGCTCTTCCTCGGCTTTCTTTCTCTTTGCTTCCTCTTCTGCCTTTCTCTTGGCCTCTTCTTCAGCTTTCTTCTTAGCTTCTTCCTCAGCCTTCTTCTTAGCTTCTTCCTCAGCCTTCTTCTTAGCCTCTTCCTCAGCTTTCTTTCTGGCAAGTTCTTCTTCACTTGTCTCATCAATGTTGGAAAGATTCTTTATGCCTGCTCCAAGGAAATCTTCATCTTCGTCATCATCAATGTCATACATTGAATTGACATCACTTCCTGCTGCTACATCTCTGTCCGGAAGAATACTGAACAGATCTCCGTTTGCATCATTACCCTTTGGAGTCTTAACCTCTTTAACCTTGACATTCTTACCTGCAACCCACTCTGTATCATCGTCAGCAATAACTGCCTCTGTGTCCTCTGAGAAGGTTTCTTTCTCAGCCTTCATGTCAGACTTAACGCCACCGGATACAGACTTATTCTTCTTGGATTTACCAGCTTTATCTTCAGTTTTCTTGACATCTGTATCTATTCCAAGAGACGGCTTGTTCTTTGACTTCTCTTCCTTATCACCGAGACCTCCAAGACTTCCGCCTAAGCCGCTGCCAAGACCTCCGGAGCTGCCAAGCCCACCGCCAAGGGTAGGTGCATCATCATCATCATCATCACCGGCAATACCTCCAAGATTAAGGCTAAGGCTCGGACCGCCCAGGCCCCCACCAAGTCCACCAAGGCCTCCAAGACCTCCGCCTGGCTTCTCTTCACTCTTTTCTTTGACACCTTTCTCATCGGCCTTCGGTTGTAATATAGCAGCCTCCTCAGCCTCTTTCTCCGCTTTTTCTTTAGCAAAAATCTCGTCCGGGTTAAGTCCCATGGCTTCAAGTTTCTTACGCCGTTTCTTCTCCTCGATACGAGCTAACTCTTCAGCAGATAATGTCTTGTATTGGCTCTTTTTGCCACCGTCGTCGACTTTTTTCTTTCCCCCATTTTTAAGTGCCTCTTCTTCTTCAAGGCGCTTCTGTTTTACGGCTTCAGCAGCTCTTTCTTTTTCAAGCTGGGCTTTAATTGCAGCAATCATTGCCTCCGTTTGATCCATAGCCAATTTGTTCGCCTCCTTCCATTAATACATTCAAGTCAAGTATGCAGAATTATATTTAATAATCATCTTAATTTGAATCTTGAATTATCTTCCTTTGTTTTTTTATCTTGTTTTTGATTAATACTGGCATCCATCCTCTTTACTGCCTCATGATCTTCTTCGAACTGTTCCTTGGTAAAATAATCCGAACCAGAATAATACTTGGTTCCCAATTCGATTCCAAGCCGTGCAAGCAGCTCATCAGTCTCTTTAAGAAGTGCCTCCTCCTTTGCAAGATGTTCATCTATTTTCTCCTGATTTTCAAGTTTGATGTCATCAGGATTAAATACTTTGTTGCCGCCAATCTTATCATCACTGTTATACTCAGGGAACAGTTCTGATCTGAATATCGGAAATTCATAGCCTTCGTCACCTACAAGCTTATCTGACTGGAAACCATATTTTACCGGTTCCGGTTCTTCTTCCTCTACCGGCTGCGCTTCTTCTGCCCTTGCAGTATCTTCATACTCCTTGACTATCTTCTCATTCTCTCTGGAGATCATTTCAATCTCCCTTAACATCTGATCCAGTTCATCAGGAGTTGTTATCTCCTCCGGCTCAGCCTCAGGTGCAGCTTCTGCTACCGTCTCTGGTTCAATATCACCTTCCGCCTCTGTCACCGTCTCCGGCTCAACTTCAGTTGCCGTTTCAGCTTCAACAGCTTCTTCTGTTTCAGCTTCTGTCATTTCTATCGTTTCGATCTCTGTTGTTTCAACCGGCTTGACTTCAGTCTCCTCTGTTACTTCTTCTGTTTTGCCCTCTGTTGTAGCCTCCTCAGCTTCTGTTTCAACCACAGACTCAAAAGTTTCTGTTCCAGGTTCAGTCTCAACTATCGGAGTGTTTTCCCGGTCAGTTTCAGCTTCCACTATCACCTCTGTTTCAAGCTGTTCCGACTGCTTGCTTTCTTCAGACTCCGTTTTCTCTTCATCAACCTCAAGCCCGGAAGTCTCAGGTTCAGAAATTTCAAGTTCAGAAGTCTCAGGTTCAGAAGTTTCTTCGACTATGTCTACCGAAACCTCACTGACATCTGTGAGTGTATCCATAAGATCTACAAGCTTTACATCCTCTGATTTTGAGAGATCTTCAATCTCTACTTCTTCCATAGAGTCAGCAATCTGCGAATGATCTATTGTGACCATGTCATCTTCATCTGCATTCTCTGCAAATGAAACTTCTTCGTCTTCATCGACACTTATGAAATCAAATTTCTCCGCCTCATCATCAGAGTCATTATTCTTATTATTTGTTTCCGTGTTTTCTTTACTGTCTATATTATCTTTATCCGTTACAGTCTCTGAATCGATCCTTCCTTCAACATCAGCAGTGTGTGTCTCACTGCCCTCCGCTGTAGCTTCAACACCGTAAAGTTCTGTATTATCTGTTACATATTCAGGAGATACAGCCTTACTGTCAGAGCTGTCATCCGAAGCATTCGCCTTGTAGCTCATACTATCTTCTGTAAGCTCCATGTTTGATATCATGGAATCTCTATCCTTATCAAGTCCCATATCTGAGCTTACACGCTCATCTCGCTTACGCTTTCTCTCCATTTCCTGCTGTTCAACTTCCCGTACAACATCATTATATGCAAGAGAATCTCTGTCTCCATTGATTTCGCTTTCTATAATGCTGTTTATCTGATCATCAAGATCGTTTTCATCAAACATCGGATCAAAATTATCTGATGTATAATCATCCCCGGACATAGTTGTTATCTTAATATCACTTATATCAGGCTTTACCTTTACGCTCTCAAGAACTATAGACTTGCGTGTCGGAGCTGCCGCCACCCTATCAGCCTCAGATGCACCAACTTCAGCAGCCTTTTCAGTGCCTTCATCAATGTCAGCGTCCTTTGCTTCTGCCTGCACTGTATCCGTGTTTTTCTTACTGATAGCGTCCTGTGCTTCCGTCTGTGCTGTATCGGTATTTTCTTCACTGCTGTCAACAGCCTGAGCTTCAGCCTTCTGAATCTCAACAGGCTGTTCTGTTTCATCCGAATCAGTCTTATCAGTTTCCGCAGCCTTGCCTGTTTCTCCGGACTCACCCGCCTCTGAAACCTTAGGTTCTTCCGATGTCTCAATCTCCTTCGGATCTTCAGCTTTTTCTGCGACCTCAGCCTCCGTAATCTGCGGTGTTTCAGGTTTCTCCACAGTCTTTCCGGTATCTTCGCCAGCCTCGTTATTCTCTGTCTGAGCTGCTTCCTCATCCATTATTTTATTAAGAAGTGTGGTGTTATCATCATTGCTCTCCTTTATTCCTGCAAGAGCCTCCATGATCTCTTCCTCTTCCTGCTTCGACATTCTCCGCTTAAAAAAGCCCCTCTTCTCATGCTTCTCGGATGCAGTCTCTGAATTCTCCCCCTCTGTATTCTGAACATTACTTTCAGCCTCCGCCTTGGCAAGCTTCTTCTTTTCTTTCTTTTCTTCTCTTTTAGCCTTATTTCTTGCAAGAGTCTGTTTTATCTTCATTGTGCCTGAAACAGGCTCATCATTTTCAACCATAAGAGTTATGGTAGGAGCTGTAGGATTAAGTCTGTAGTCATCCGCCTCAAGAGCCTTCTCTTCCATCTTTCTTGTATCAGCATCCTCAGCAGCGTCATCGGCGGTCTCGTTTTCAGGGAAGCAATACAATTTTTTTTCTGGATCGGCAGTTCCTGCCAAGAGCTCATTTACATCATCTATGTAGATGGACTTCTTGTACGTAGCCTTAAACACTTCTCCCTCGTACTTAAGTTTTTCTTGCTCCTTCAAGGCAGCAAGAATGAGCAGATGCTCGTATTCCCACCGCTCTGCCTTTTCCTTATCATTTGCCGCTGCCAGCATGGCACGAAGCTCAGACACCGGCTTCCTGTCCGCCTTGGCAAACAGATACTCCAAACGTATCTCTCCGGCATCCTCTCTACCTTCAAGATTAAACTTGTACACTTCATAATACTTATCTGCCAGCGTTCTGAGACCCATGGTCAGATACAACTGTATCAGAGAAAATATGATCTTATTTCCTGCAGGTGCCATGGAGTGTGCTCTTACCAGAGCCGCCCTTGCTTCATGGTACTTATGGTTCTCGTAGTAGACCTCTCCGCATATCCTTATAAACTGCGGGCTTAGCGACTTGGACAGATCTTGATTCTCAAGTATATCTAATGCAAGACCATACTCTCCGTTTTCAGCAAGTTCCTTTATTTTATTTACGCTGGACATACTAATTCCTGTAGCCACTTTTGATTGCTCCTATGTATTTATAATCACCCTGAAATTTTATCATAAAAAGCGTTTCTTTACAACCTTTTGATAGTAGGGTGTCATTAAAAGTCCAAGGACTATTCCAAATACCAGTCCCACGATATGTGCGGCATTATCTATGCCATCCGACACATATCCATTTGCAATGGTAAGAAAACAAAGCATAAGAAGGTTTCTTAAGGATATATCTCCCACACGTCCCTTGTTAAAAGATGCCATTACTATGAGCAATCCCATAAGTCCAAACAACGCTCCCGATGCTCCACCCGCATAATCATATGGGTGCCCCAGATAACATGCCGCAAGGGAACCTATGGACGCCACCATCCCTGTAACTATATAGCATATTGGATATATCACCTTTCCAAGCAAATGCTCTACCCTTGCTCCCAACGCTTCAAGTATGATCATGTTGCTTACCAGATGTTCAATACCAAAATGAACAAACATGGCAGTAAACAAACGATAATACTGATGACCTTCAATGACAGCTGAAGGATTTATTGCAAGATAGTAATTGAGTCTGAAATTATATTTTCTTGTAAGTATGCTGTCCAGAAAAAATATAATAACATTTATGGCAAGCAATATAGGAGTAACAACTCCGAATATCCTGAGAAGTCTGTTGCTGTCCTTCTTTTTTTCAATCTTTATCTCATGATCGAGTATATCTGCAAGGTCATCAAAATCACCTATCTGATTCTCAAAGACATAAAACTTTCCATAATCCTCAGTGAACAGCCACAGGTTATCCATGACCTCTATCATATGATTTATCCGGTCATCGAAAACACCGTCCGGCATTAACAATATGTTCAACAGCCTTATGTCCTTGTCTGTGTCCTGGGAAATGTCACTTATTATCTTATTGTTAAATCTCTTCAGATCGTCCGCATCAAGATTATGACCGCTACCTATGACAACAACGTATATGGTACCGCCTTCGGCTCGGCCATATACGTTGTTAGTGTCGGGGTTTAGCTTTACATATCCCTTTTCTTTAAGCTTGTTTACGATCTGCAACATATATTGCTGCATACTCTACTATCTACAGGCCAAGGAACAGATTCTCAATCTTCTCGATAACCGTATCCTTAGCGTTTCCTCTCTTTCGCTCGTACTGGCTTCCTGATTCCATGATCTCCAATAACTGTATTCTTATGCTTGCGTCAAGACTTGGCAGATATTTCTTAAGCACATCCTTAAGCTCAACCACGTACTCCTTGGTCTGCATTTCTGCAAGCATTGGCTCATAATCAAATGTAACAGTGCTCTTAAGATCTTCCTGCTTTCTTCCGCATATTACACATTCCTCTGCACCGCCTTCATTCACATGTCCGCAGTTACATGTCCATACAAGTCCGTCTGACTTGTAATTTGCAACAGCGTCAAGACCCCTCTTATTCTTCAGGGCATTGAACTTAACAGGGCTTAGGTTTATATCAATAGGATCATCTCCACATGCATATACACCTCTTGACGTTACGTACTTCTTTATATAAACCTTTGAGCTTGAAATAAGCTTTATGTACTTATCAGGAAGCTTACAATCTGCATAATCTGACTTTAAAAGCGACAGATTGATCTGACTGTCAAATACGAAATCAACACCTGTAAGTGTTGTTATATCTCCGTATATATTAACGAACTCTATATCTGCCTTGATCGCCTTGATATCCTCACGGCTGTAATTGTTAAACCAGGCAGCAATCTTTGTTCCGTCCCCCTCTGATGCAAGTATTACCTTGACTGCTCTTGGAACTGCCTTGTTATAGTAGTTCATTACATACAGCTCATTTCTTACAAAATTAGCCTTCTGAAACTCAGATACATACTCCTTGTTCACCTTAACGAGTGTGCCACTGGCAACAACTGCCGATACATTACTTGAGTAGTCAACAACATTGATATTAAATCCAATAACTCCATTGTATGCTGTCTCACCGACCATCTCCTTAAATGCAACGATTGCATCATTCATAGCTCCGTCAAGCTTCGCCTGATAAACGCTGCTTCTGTCTGTTGCAATATCTGCGATTGACGAGCCAATTTCCTTAACAAAATTTGAGCTTAATATTATCTGTGTAAACTTATACGGACCATACTCCACGATCTCATAACCCTCAAATCCTGTTCCAGATGTAATCTTAATTTCCTCCATATCTACTCCTCCAAAAAAACATGCAAAAATTTCCGCCAGTCCCTGCCTGGCAGATTATTTAATGGGATGTACGCATCCCGATGTAACCAATATAAAAATTGTATCACATGGAATTAAAATATACAAATAAAAATTGTTAAAAATATCAAAAAACCAAAGTAGTTTTTGTCTATTATCACAAGTTTTCAGGATCGTTGTTTACATAAGTACAGAATTTGAACCTGTGCCCCTTCTCCTCATATTCCTCTGACTCATCCACCGTCTTCCATCTATCCATATCATCAAGCACAGGCAGATATGCATCTGCAATAAACTCTTCATCTATCTTTGTTATTATCGCTCCGTCACAATATTGCAAAAGCTGTTCATAAACAGATGCTCCCCCTATGACAAATACCTTATCGCTCTCCTGTCCGGCCAGAGCTTCCTTAAGCTCTTCAATAGAATGTACAACCATTGCTCCCTCTATATCAAGCTCCTTATTTCTACTTAAAACTATATTCTTCCTTCCCGGAAGAGGTCTCGCCCCCGGAAATCCCTCTATAGTCTTTCTTCCAAGTATGACCGTGCCGCCCATTGTAAGAGTTTTAAAATTTTTGAGGTCAGAAGATATCCTTGTAAGAAGCTCTCCTTTATATCCTATACCCCAGTTTCTGTCTACTGCTGCTATCATCTTCATGGCAAATATCCCTCTCCATTTCTGTATCTATACTATATTGCTATAGGTATGTTCTTAACCTGCGGGCCAGTAACATAGTCCTCTATAGTGAAATCATCCAGTGTGAAATCATAGAAGTTCTTAACATCCGGATTCATACTGAATTTAGGTGCCGGATATGTCGGTCTGCTTATAAGCTCCTTAACAATAGGTATATGTCTGTCATATATATGTGCGTCCGCGATAACATGCACAAGCTCTCCTGCCTTGAAGCCTGACACCTGGGCTATCATATGGAGCAATGCCGCATACTGGACAACGTTCCAGTTATTTGCAGCCAGAACATCCTGTGAACGCTGGTTAAGGATCGCATTAAGCCTGTCTCCCGTAACATTAAAGGTCATGCTGTAGGCACATGGATAAAGGTTCATCTCAGACAGGTCAGCATGAACATAGATATTGGTCATCATTCTTCTGCTGTATGGATTCGTCTTAAGATCATATAAAAGTCTGTCTACCTGATCCATCATTCCCTCTTTATACTTGTGCTTCACGCCAAGCTGGTATCCGTATGCCTTTCCTATGGAACCGTCCTTATCAGCCCAGCTATCCCATATATGGCTCTTAAGATCATTGACATTATTGGATTTCTTCTGCCAGATCCACAATATCTCATCTATGGCAGACTTTATATAAGTCTTTCTGAGAGTTATGGCTGGAAATTCCTTTGAAAGATCATACCTGTTCACCACGCCGAATTTCTTTATGGTGTAGGCATATTCTCCATCCTCCCATTTGGGTCTGACTTTTTCCCCCTCGGTACTGTATCCGTTTTCTATTATATCCTTGCACATGTTGATAAATAATTCATCAGCTCTGCTCATACTGTTTCTCCTCCGTATACTTTATAAACACTTCCTCTATTCTACATTATTCCCGGCAAAAAAAGAAGAACAAATATTATTTGACATATTCCCGCTGCAAATATACCAATTATACCCATAAACCATACCAGTTATACCCATACAGGCAAATTCCGCATATTTCGTTATATACTACATTCACATGAACCACATAAGCTTATTTGTTTCACTATCTAAAAGGGCGGTGTATATCAGCCCCTAATATGCAAGGAGAAATAAAATGTCCAAAAAAAACACAAACAGCAACAACACAAACACATCACCTGCTGCCACAGCCGGGAACAAAGACATGTTCTGTAAACTTCTCCGTCACTACAGGCAGAAGAAGAATTTAAGTCAACGGGAACTGGGTCTTATGCTGGGTTTATCAAGAAGTGGCTATGCCAATTATGAAAATGGAGCCTGCCTTCCCTGTATAGACCAGATAAATCTTCTATCCGAAATACTCGATTATGATTTTTTATTTGCATTTACCAGGGCAAATGCCAGCATTGCAAGTTATGAGAGAAAAAAAGAACCTGCGATGCTTGTATGCGACAACGCAGGAAATTATCATTACGATTCACGATTCCCGGGAGAAGCTGAAGATCTACAACCCATCGAGACCATAAAACCCGATCCGGATCAGGTTGAATTGCTTAGGCTCTACAATGACATAACAGACTGGGACAAACGCCTCATAAAAGAATATATGAAATTGAAAAGGAGTACATACAATGAACAACACATGCACATTTATGAAAAACCTGCGGGTGCTGAATAACCTCACCCAGGAGGAACTGTCACAGCGCATAGGCATAACAGCCTCTGCCTACTCGCACTTTGAAACCGGTATTCGCCAGCCGGATATTAACACTCTTGTTAAGCTCTGCTGTTTCTACAAGATAAATATCATGCATTTAATATATCTGGTCTGTATGGATATGTGCCCCACAGAGGATCAAGCCCCCGGAATGTTCCAGATATTCACCTACGGAAGCCTCTGTTCCTCAGATGAGAATACTCTTATCACAAAATTCCGACGGCTTGATCCTGATGATAAGCAAAACGCCCTGCTTTTCATTACCGCTGCCGAGATCACTGAAAATGAGAATCATTAAGTACCCGCCTGTTGATCTCATTTAACACTTTCTTCTTGTCACCGCTCCACAGCGGAGCAACAAGGAGACTCTTAGGGCCATCCCCTGTGAGCCTGTGTACCACCATACCCGTCGGTATGACTTCTATGCAGGCTCTCAGGATATCTATATACTGATCCAGTGTCAGCACTTCAAAGTTTCCTTTCTCATACATTTCACACAAGGCTGTATTCCTAAGCACATGAAGGAGCTGGAACTTTATACCTTGTACACCCGAATTTCCTATATACTCTGCAGTCGCAACCATATCCTCCTTTGTTTCGTAGGGAAGTCCTATTATCATATGGGTTATTATATGGACGTCTATAGTCTTTAGCAGAGAAACCGCGGCGTCATATTCAGAAAGCTCATAGCACCTGTTTATAAGCCTTGCGGTATCCTCATGTATAGTCTGAAGTCCCAGTTCCACCCATACAGGCTTTATACGGCATAACTCATCAAGAGCAGCCACAACTCTTTCATTAATGCAGTCAGGTCTTGTGGCTATGGACAGCCCACATATACTGTCATTTTCTATAGCCTCCATAAACTTGGCACGTAGCACGTCAATATCTCCGTAGGTATTGGTAAACGACTGGAAGTATCCGATATAATGATCTCCCTTAAACTTCCCATTTACCCTTTCCTTTGCCTTTTCTATCTGTTCAGTTATACTTAAATTTCTTTTCTGGGAAAAATCTCCGGAGCCTGATTCACTACAGAAAATGCAGCCTGCATATCCTCTGGTTCCATCCCTGTTAGGACATGTGCAGCCTGCATTTAATGATATCTTGTATACCTTCTCCGAGAATACATCCCGCATATACTGGTTTGCTGTATATATCTTCATATTCACCCGGTGTTTATCTGTTATTTATATGCGCTAAAGCTTCTCCATGGCACGTATCAGCTCAGGCACAACCTGTTTCTTTCTGGATACCAGACCTTCCACATATGCGTAGTTATCATCAAAAGACTTGCCAAATGCCACCTGGCAAAGCTGCTTGGCGATACTGCCCTTACACAGTATTCCTGAACCTTCATCCAGTATATCTGTCATAATGAACAGACATATATCGCAATCGGCAAATTCCGTATCCTTCATATACTTCTTCATCTTGGCTGTTATACCGCTAAGTTCATCCTTGCTTATGGATGTTATCTGTCCTATACCTACAACTTTATCTCCAACATCAAACTTCTTATAATCCTGATGGAGTATCTCTTCAGTGGTCTTTCCCGTAAGATTACTTCCGGCTGTGAACATGGACATGGCAAGTTCCTTGAGATCTACCTCAGCTATACCTGCCAGTTCCTTGGCATACAGTTCATCAACCGGTGTACAGGTAGGTGACTTAAACATAAGCGTATCTGAAAGTATGGCGGCACACATAAGTCCTGCCGTAGCCCTGTCAGGGAAAATATTCTGCTCCTTATACATCATATATATAATGGTAGCTGTACAGCCAAGAGGCAGATTTCTGAAATAAACCGGAGCCACAGTTTCAACGCTGCCTATCCTGTGGTGGTCTATTATCTCAAGAATCTCAGCCTTGTCTATATTATCTACCGACTGGCTTCTCTCATTATGATCCACAAGTATAATCTGTTTTTTTCTGGAATTAATAAAGTTTCTTCGTGATACAAGACCCTTGTACATTCCGTACTTGTTCACCACAGGGAAATATCTGTATCTGGTCTTAGACATAACCCCCTTAAGGGTCTCTATGGTGTCCTCTTCCCTGAAGGTGTATATATTGTCCTTTATCATAAAATGCTTTATAGGCATACTCTGACCTATAAGTCTCGCAACGGTGTAAGTGTCATACCTGCTTATGATCACAGTACATCCTGCTGCCTTTGCCTCCTCAAGCACCTTATCTG
>OGYP01000801.1_pt1 | contig 15505 bp, 10 predicted proteins | sample 1576571 | NCBI WGS metagenome assembly OGYP01 (sample SAMEA3541559, study PRJEB24748) | human gut metagenome | biome: human gut; feature: human-associated habitat; material: faeces | place: China | collected 2012
CGGTGCTTTCGGACGATGCAAAGGCCGAACTGCTGAACTGCAAGGCAGCGCTGGAACAGGAATAATGCCAAACGCTGCCGGGTGGATGTTCCCCCGGCAAGCCGCAAAAGGAGGGGCGCACTTTGCCGCCGATCCGCGTATTACAAATCATGCCCGCCATGGACGCCGGCGGCATGGAAACCTTTGTCATGAATGTCTACCGTGCCGTGGACCGCAGCCAGGTACAGTTTGACTTTTTGTACCACTATGATAAGCCCTGCTTTTATGATGCTGAAATTGAAGCACTGGGCGGGCACATTACCAAGCTGACGGTGCGGCAGGACAATAATATCCCGAAATACCTGCATGACCTGCGCGCCTTTTTTACCGCGCACCCGGAATACAAGGTCATCCACGGGCATTACAGCGGCTTTGGCATGTTTTATAATGCCGTGGCCCGCCGCTGCGGGGTGCCGGTGCGGGCAGGCCACAGCCACAACACTGCCTATGAGCACAACCTGGTGGGCCAGCTGGACCGGCTGATGAGTTCCCGCTTTGACCACGACCTGACCCACCGCTTTGCCTGCAGCCAGCGCGCCGGGGAGATGCTGTACGGCAAACACCCGTTCACCGTGCTGCCCAACGGCATTATGACCGATGTGTTCGCCCTCCACGATCCCGCCGCCCGCGCCTTCCTGCGCGCTGAGCTTGGCGTGCAGGAAGGCGAAATTCTGTTTGGCCATGTGGGCCGTTTTTGTGAGCAGAAAAACCATGCCGGGCTGCTGCGCATTTTTGCCGGGGTCAGCCGCCGCATGCCCAACGCCCGGCTGGTGCTGATCGGCACCGGCGAGCTGGTTGATTCCACCCGTGCCCTTGCCCAGGAGCTTAACCTGAGCGACCGGGTAATTTTTGCCGGGGTGCGCAAGGATATGGCCGCGCTGTACCACGCCATGGATGTATTTTTGCTGCCCAGTTTGTTTGAGGGGCTGCCCGTTGTGCTGGTGGAAGCCCAGGCCGCCGGCCTGCCCTGCTTTGTGGCCGATACGGTGGACCCCGGCGCGGCGTTTGCCGGCAACATCCACTACCTGCCCTTGCAGAATGAAGCCGCCTGGGCTGATTCCATTGCCGCGGCGGACCTGACCCGTGACCCCAACGCCCAGGCCAAAGCCATTGCCGCCGGATTTGATGTACACACCAGCGCGGGCATCCTGCAAAAATTTTACCTGGAGCAGACGCAGAAATATACAAAGGAGGTGCAGCCATGAGTGAAACCGATCCCCAGTTCAAAGGCCCTGCCATTGCCGTGGTGGTGCCGGTACATAACGGCGCTGCGTTTTTGCAGCAGTGTCTGGCATCCCTGGCTGCGCAGACCTTTGGCGATTTCGCCTGTTTTGTGGTGGATGACGGTTCCACCGATGAAAGCGCCGAGCTTGCCGCCGCGTGGGAAAGCCGGGACGCCCGGTTTGTTGTGATCCACCAGCGCCAGAGCGGTGTTGCCGCCGCCCGCGCTGCCGGGGTGCGCGCGGGGCTGAACCTGAACGCCCGGTGGTTTGCCTTTTGTGATGCAGACGACTGCTACCACAAGCAGTTTTTGGATGCGCTGTACCGCGCTGCCCAAACCACCCGCTGCCAGATTGCCTGCTGCCGGTATGACTGCTTTACCGAGGATATTCCTGCGGAAAGCCCGCCGCCCAGCCAGACCACGGTGTTTCAGCCGCCCGCCCATCTGGATGCCCTGCTGCATGACCACCGGGTGGACTTTGGGCTGTGGAACAAGCTGTACGCCCACGAGCTGATCACCGCCGAGATCATGGACAACGGCCTTGCCTACAACGAAGACCTTGTGGCCAACTGGCAGATTTTCAGCGCGGCAGACGGCTGTGCCTATGTGGATTTTGCAGGCTACCATTACCGGCAGCACGCGGCTTCGGCCAGCCACCGTGCCCTGCCGCCGGAAAGCATTGATCAGCAGCGCCAGGCCGCCGTGTTCATCCGCGAGCATGCCAGCCCGGCCATCCAGCAGAGCGCCAACGCCTTTTATTACGAAAAGCTGGTCTACCTTGCCAGCATGATTTTGCGGCGGGACGATGCCGCCGCCTACCGCGTGCAGATCAACGAGCTGGGGGTGGGCATCCGCGCCGGACTGCAGGACCCTAACCTTGGCCGCAACCCGCGGCTGCCGCTTGCCATCCGCGCGGCGGCGTGGGCAACCATCAACTGCCCGGTGCTGTGGCGCAAAGTGTGCCGTACCATGTTAAAAGACCGGCGCTGACTCCTTTTGCACAGGATAAACACCATGCGTATTTTATTTATACTGGATAGTGTGGAAAACCCAACCTCTGCCAATGTGCTGATGGCACAGCGTTTGGCAGGGGTGCTTTGTGCTGCCGGGCACACCGTACACCTGCTGGAACTATGGGACGGCCTGCATCCCCAGCCGGAGCTGCCCGGCTGCACCGTGCACTGCCTTGCCTTTGCGGACGAGCGCCTGATGAACGCCGCGCTGGAAAACGGCCGCAGTGGCGGTTCGCCCATTCCGGTGCGGCTGGCGCGGCTTTGCTGCCACCCCACGGCGGTGGCGGCGGCGTTCCGCCAGCTGGTCCTGCACGCCCCGCGCCGGGTGGTGGATACCCGCCGGGAGCTGGAAAAGCTTGATGCTGCGTTTCATTTTGAGGTGATCTGCGCTGTTTGTGCGCCCTACCGCGCCGCGTTTGCGCTGGAAACCGCGCAGGTGCAGGCCCAAAAGGCCATCTGGCAGCTGGACCCCTATGCTTCCAACCGGGATTATCAGGCCCCCGGCGGCTACCCGCGGGAGCTGGAGCTGCTGAACCATCTGGCCGCCGCCTTTATCACCCGGCAGGCCGTTGGGGATTACGCCCCCGGCGCCCCGCTGGCCGCGGCGGCGGAAAAAGTTCATGTGCTAGATTTCCCCAGTCTGGTGCCCCCGGCGGCAGTGCCGAACCATGCAGCAGACAGCAAAAAGCGCTGCGTATTCTGCGGTTCTTTGTATCCCGGCCTGCGGGAGCCGGGCTTTGCGCTGGAACTTTTCCGCGCCCTGGGCCCGGCCAGCGGCTGGACCCTGACGATGGCAGGCGGCGGCTGGCAATACTTTGCCGCGGACGCTGCCCAGACCAAGGCTGTATTGGGCGAACAGTTTGAACAGCCCGGCCCCGTGCCCGCCGAAACCGCCCGCACCATGCAGGCACAGGCCGATGTTCTTTTGAACCTTGGCAACGCGGTAGACAACCAGCTGCCCAGCAAACTGTTTGACTACTTTGCTGCGGGCAAGCCAGTTTTGCACCTCTGCGTGATCGAAAACGACCCTGCCCTGCCCTATCTGGCCCGCTATCCGCTGGCGCTGGTGCTGCACCAAGGCCAGGCTGATGCTGCGGATATTCTGCACCGCTGGCTGGGTGAAGTGTGCGGTAAACAGCTGCCCTTTGGGGAAGTGTGTGACCTCTTCCCTGAGCTGGTGCCGCAGGCGGTTGCGGCTGAATTTGTGAGGTGGCTAATGTGAAGGTACTCTGGCTTGTCAGCATCACCATCCCTGCTGCCGCGGATGCCTGCGGTTTGCAGGCAAAAGAGATCGGCGGGGGTTGGCTTTCCGGCGCGCTGGGCGGCATGACCGCCGCACCGGACGCCCCGGCCATTACCGTTGCCAGCGTGGATGCCCGCGCGGAAACTTTAACCGTTTGCAGCAAAAGCGGCGTAAGTTTTGCACTGGTTCCCACCGGAAGTGTGGAAAACTTTTCTGCCCTGCTCAAAAAGATTGCCCCGGATCTTGTCCATATCTGGGGCACCGAGTACGCTTCCGCCCGCACCATACAGCAGGCGGCCCAGGCGGCGGGGATACCGGTGCTGGTGGGCATCCAGGGCGTGATGGTTGACTGTGCCCTGCACTTGAATGACGGCGTGCCAGCACGGCTGCTGCACTCCTGCGCGGCGCAGCATTTGATTGACCGCCATGTGCCGGGCGGGCTGCTGGACGTAAACCAGGCCCGTTTTGACACCCTTGCCCAGAGCGAAGCCGCCGTGCTGGCCAACGCCCGCCATGTGACCGGGCGCACCAGCTTTGACCGTTCCGCCGTTCAAAAGCTGGCCCCGCAGGCCAGTTATTACCCCTGCAACGAAACGCTGCGCCCGGAGTTTTACACCCCACCGGTGTGGCACCCCCGCACCTTTGGCGAAGCGCCGGTGCTGCTGCTCAGCCAGGGCAACTACCCGCTCAAAAACCTGCATACCGTGCTCAAAGCGCTGCCCGCCGTGCTGGCACAGTACCCCGGCGCGGTGCTGCGGGTGGCGGGCTGGCCCCCGCTGGACAAAGGGCCGCTGCTGCGCCCGGTGATTGACTGGATGTTCCCCTACCAGACCTGGTGCAAACAGCTGATCCGCCGCCTGGGGCTGGCGGACCATGTGCAGTACACCGGCCCGCTGGATGCCGCCGCCATGCGGCAGGCTTACCTGGATGCCGATCTCTTCCTGTTGCCGTCTTACAGCGAGAACAGCCCCAACAGTCTGGGCGAAGCCATGCTGCTGGGCCTGCCCTGCGTGGCCAGCGCGGCAGGCGGCATCCCGGATATGCTGCAAAGCGGCGTGCAGGGGATGCTGTACGGTGCCGCCGGGGATGATGCCGCCCTGAGCGCGGCCATTTTACAGCTGCTTGCCCTGCCGGACCACGGCACGGCGCTGGGCACCGCCGCGCAGATCCGCGCCCGGGTGACCCATGACGCGGCCAAAAACACCGCACAGATGATTGAAATTTACCGCAAAGTCCTGCAAAGGGAGGGAACACTGTGAGCCTGCCCGTCATTGGGGTGGTAATCCCCTGCTATAAGGCCGAGCACACGCTGCGCCAGACGGTTGAAAGCGTGCTGCAGGGTGCACCGGACAATTTGCAGCTGGTGCTGGTGGAGGACGGCAGCCCGGACGGCACCGGCGCGTTGTGTGATGCCCTTGCCGCCCAGGACCCCCGCGTTACCGCACTGCACCAGCCCAACGGCGGGGCATCCGCCGCGCGCAACGCGGGGTTGGATACACTGTGCCGCAGCGGTGCCGAGTGGGTGCTGTTTGTGGATGCGGACGATACCCTGCTGCCGGGGCTGTGGCAGGCGCTGCCCGCTGCATTTGATGCGCAGCCGGGCCTGATTTTGTACGGCATGGTGCGCGCCAGCGGCCCTGCCCCCAATCCGCTGGCCCCCGGCTGCTATGCCGGCCCCGCCGCGCTGGGGGATGCGCTGGACCCGCTGCTGTTTGAAAGCGGCTACCTCGCCGCCCCCTACCCCAAGCTGTTCCGGCTGGATGTGATCCGCCGGAACAAGCTGCGGTTTGACCCACGCTTAAAAATCAATGAAGATGTTTTGTTTAATCTTCAATATTTGCGGTTTTTGCTTTTTTTACAAAAAAACTCTGCCATTTATTGCCTTGCAGGTGTATACTATAATCAGAATGATATGCTTGCGGGCAGTCTGTCCCGCTCCCTGCGGGGGGATTTGCTGGACGCCGAGGCTGTAACCCGCCCCGTGCTGGAAGCATTCTTGACGGATGCCAAGCTGCCTGCACCAGAAATTGACCGCCTGGTGCAAATAAGCCGGGTGCGTGCCGCGTTAAATCAATATGGGCTGCTGACCGGCTGCCCCGGCCGCATGCCGTTTGCCCAGCGGCGGCAGCTGTTTGCCCGCATTTTGCAGGATACTGATGCCCGCGCGGCCCTGCGCGCCCGCCTGACTGCGGACCCCAACCGCCTGCTGGCGCTGCCCTACCGGCTGGGGGTATTTTTGCACAGCGCCTGGCTATTGGCCGCTTATACCCAGCTGAAAAACCGCTTTTTATGAGAGGAACGTTTTGCATGCCGAACCCGACCATTTCCATTGTGACAACTGTATATGACGCCAAGGATTACATCCCCCGCACGGTGCGCAGCATTCTGGCCCAGAGCTTTACGGACTTTGAGCTGCTGCTGGTGGAGGATGGCAGCCCCAACGGCTGCGGCGAGCTGTGTGATGAGCTTGCCAAAACCGACCCGCGCATCCGGGTGTTCCACAAGGAAAACGGCGGCCCGGCCTCCGCTTTGAACGTTGGGCTGGACAATGCCCGCGGGGATTACATCGGCTTTGTGGATTCGGACGACCTGGTGGATCCGGATCTCTACGAAACACTTTTGAATGCCATCCGCGAAAATGATGTGCGCATTGCCTCCTGCAATGCCGACGCGGTGGACGAACAGGAAAAGCCCGTGCCGGGGGCCGGGGTCAACATCAACATTGCCGGGCGGCACATGGCCATGGAGCTGCTGCTGGATACCTTTAAAACCGGCGGCTTTTACGGGCTGCTGTGCTGGAACAAGCTGTTTGACATCCGCCTGTTCCGCGATAAAGGCGTGCATTTTGACGAAACCATGTTCTTTGGCGATGACGCCAGCGAGCTGCACCGCGTGTATGACGGCGAGTATGTTTACTGTGTGCCGCGCGTGCTGTACCACTACCGGCGGCGCGGCGGCCAGATGACCGAGGTGCTGTTTCCGCCGCGGCGGCTGGATGATTTGAAAATGTACTGGAACTGGCTGGGCTGGTTTGCCGCGCAGCCGGACAAAACCGAATATAAAGGTTATTATGAATGGGCCGTGGCATGGTACTGGAAGGTGTTTTACCTGTTCTGGTGCCAGGCCAGCGAGGCCGGAGCCATGGCAAAGCTGAAACCGGAATTTTTGAAGCACAAAAAGCATCTGGACAGCATTTTGCCGGACATCCTGCGCTGCCCGCATGTGCCCGGTGCCGAAAAAGCGCGCGCTGTGCTGTTCTGCGCCGCACCGGGGCTGACCTACACGCTGGCACACGCCCGCGGCAAGCTGCATGGCAGCAAAACGGACTGAGGAATGAGGGGGAAAAACAAGATGGAACATATTGCAGTTAGTGTGATCGTTCCCATTTACAACGCAGAGCCCTGGCTGGAAGAGTGCGTGCAGAGCATTCTGGACCAGGATTTCCCGGCCAGCTACGGCACGATCGAAGTGCTGCTGATCGATGACGGCGCAACGGATGGCAGCGGCGCTTTGTGTGACCGCCTTGCCAAGCGGGACAACCGCATTAAAGTGGTGCACCAGGAGAACCAGGGGCTTTCCGGCGCGCGCAACACCGGTATTGATATGGCCCGCGGCCGCTATTATGCCTTTATTGACAGCGACGATGTGGTGCGCCCGGCGTACCTGAAAAAGATGTACGAAGCCTGCGAAGCGCACGACGCCTACATGGCGATCTGCGCAGTGGAGGACGTACAGGAGAACGGCAAGCCCCTGCCGGAGCCGGTGTTCACCCCGCCCACGCAGGAAGGTGTGTTCCGCGGCAAGGATCTGCTGAATGATTTTTATGCCCCCAACGGCACTTATTACACCGTTGCATGGAACAAGCTTTACCGCGCCGAGGTGTGGAAGCTGCTGCATTACCCGGAGGGCCGTCTGCACGAGGATGATTTTGTGGCGCACCGGCTGTTCTGGCGGTGCGATAAAGTGGTGTGCCTGCCGGATGTTTTGTATAATTACCGCCTGCGTTCCGGCAGCATTATGCGCACCAGCCTGAAACCCGGCGCGTTTGACGCGGTGGACGGCCTGGCTGACCGGTACCGCTTTTATGTCGAGAACGGCGCGGACCGTTCGGTGATTGATTCGGCTTATGCTGCCTGTTGGCGGCGGTATCTTTTCCTGTGCGCCAAGGTACGCCAGAACCCGGAGCCGCAGCTGGTCAAGGCCATCAGCAAGGAGCAGTTTCTGATGCAGGGGCTGATCAGCTACCTGCCCAACTGCCGCCACATGAAGATGACCGAAAAGCTTTCCGCCGCCCGCTGGGCCATGATGCCCGCCGAAAGCCTTTGCCCGGCAAAGTGATTGTTTACGGGAGCTTTCCAGCCTTTCTTTCCAGCCTTTTTTGAAAAAAAGGCTTCGGCGAAAAAACTTTAATATAATAGAATATAAGAATAAAAATAGGGATTGGATAATGTCATAGCGTTTTTCCAAGGATTGTATATGGGACAAACGGCCACGGGACGATGCAAGCATCGTCCCCTACAAATAATTTTTAGGTTTGCGATAACCATTTTGCGTTTTTCCCCGGCGCGATGAGGGCATCGCGCCCTACAAATATTTTATCTGTTCCGCACATCCCCCAAAACATCTCCAATTCCTAATTTCTCATTCCTAATTTCTAATCAACCTCCTAACTCCTACCTCCTAACGATTCCTCCGTCCACACCAAACTTTCAAACCAACGAAAAAAGGGGTTGTCCATTTTGCCGCTGCGCTCGCCGAATACACCGCGCAAACCGCGCATTTTGCTGGTTCCGCCGCCGGAGCTGCCGGTTCCTGCTGTGCAGGGCGGCGCGGTGGAAACCCTTGTCACCCACCTGATCCATGAAAATGAACGGGCGGGCAAGCTGGACCTGCTGTGCGCCAGCATCCCGGACCCGGAAGCCGCCGCCCAGGCACAAGGGCTGCAGCACACCAAAATGCTGTACGTTGCCAAGCCCCGCGGCGTGCGCCGGTATTACCCCATGGTGTTTCTGGAGCGCTGCTTTGGCGTTGCCGCCCCGTATGACCCGTGGTATCAAAAGGTTCAGCTTTCCCTTGCACTGGAGCTGCCCACGCCGGACCTGATTGTGGCGGAGGGCGGCACCCTGACCCAGTGCAGCGCCATCAGCAAAATGTTCGGCAAGCGGCGTTGCCTGGCCCACCTGCACGGCCAGACCAGTTGCAGCCATGAGATGGACGCCATTTACGGCGGTATTCTGGCCCTGAGCGAGTTTATCCGCGATGATTACCTCAAAACCAGCGAGCTGGACCGCAAGCATGCCTACATCCTGCACAACTGCATTGATACCGCCCGCTTTGTGCCCGGCCCGGCGGATGCTGCGCTGCGGGCTTCCCTCGGCTTTGCGCCGGAAGATTTTGTTGTACTGTTCTGCGGCCGCCTGGAGCCAGATAAGGGCATCCACAAGCTGTTGGAAGCGATGGAAAATATCCATGACCCGCGCATCAAGCTGCTGATTGTGGGCAGCCCGTTTTTTGGCCGTACCCAGCAAAGCCCGTTTTTGCGCAAGTTGGAACAGCAGGCCGAGACCCTTGGCAACCGGGTGCGCTTTACTGGCTATGTGCCCAATGATTCGATGCCGGAATATTACCGCCTGGCGGACCTTGTCTGCGTGCCCACCTTGGTGGAGGAAGCCGCCGGGCTTGTGGCGGTGGAAGCCATGGGCTGCGGCCGACCGGTGCTTGCCACCCGCAGCGGCGGTATGCCGGAATATCTGGACGGCAGCCAGGCCGTGCTGGTGGACCGTGACGGCAATGTAGCCGGGCAGCTGAGCTTTGCCATCCGCATGCTGTACGAACACCCGGATCTGCGCGCCCAGATGAGCACCGCCGGTGCAAAGACGGCACAGCGCTATTCTTCTGCACGCTTTTATGATGATTTTGTACGCATTGTGTACGATTTTGGAGGTCACCTATGGAACAGCCCGTCATCTGTGTGATCGTTCCGGTATACAAGGCGGAAGCCACCCTGCCCCGCTGCATCGAAAGTGTGCTGACCCAGCAGCTGCCGGGCGGGCTGCGGCTGATCTTGGTGGACGATCAAAGTCCAGACCGCAGCGGCGAAATTTGTGACGCTTACGCAGCAAAGGATCCCCGTGTGATGGTACTGCACCGCAGGGAACGCGGGGTTTCCGGCGCGCGCAATGCCGGGCTACGGGCCGCCACCAGCGAGTATATTGTATTTTTGGACAGTGACGATGCCCTGCGCCCCGGCGCTTTGGCCGCCGCCCTTGCGGCACAGGCCGCTGCCCCCAACGCTTTTGTGCTCTGGCACTACACCATGCAGCCGGACGATACCACCCCTGTAACCACAGTAGCCCACCCGGCCCAACAGAGCGACCTGGCCCGCCTGCACCTGGACTGCCTGATCGCCATGCCGTGGAACAAGCTTTACCGGCGCACATACGCCCGGCAGCTTGCCTTTGACCAGGCTTATACCCTTGGCGAAGATTTGCAGTTTGTGCTGGATTATCTGGCTCTGCTGGGGCGCTGCCAGCCGGATTTCAGCTACCTTGTGCTGGAAAGCGCCCTGACCTTTTACGATTGCAGCCGCACCGGCACCCTTTCCACCAAGTACCACGCCAATTACTGCGAAATTTGGCCCAAGCATTTTGCCAAGCTGAACGCCGCCTGCACCGCTGCTGCCTGCCCACCGCAGGATATGCTGCCGCTGCACCGCGCGGAATTGCAGGTTTTGGCGGAGGGTGCCGCGGACATTTTGCGGCGGGACCCCGACGCCATGCCCGCACGCCGCGCCAAAGCCCGCACCGCGCTGCAAAGCCCATGGCTGAAAAGCCTGCTGGACACAATGCGCCATGAGCACTGTTATAGCCCCTATTACCTGCCCTGCCGCTGGAACAGCTTACGTCTGCTATGGATGTTGTCCGAAGCTGCGCGCACGCAGAGCCCCCTGTTCGGCAAGCTGGACTGGGCGGGGTATTATTTGCTGCTGGGCCGCATGAAGCGCGGCTGAACCGCAGCCTGCTTTCTCTCTGGTATTACAGTACATTTCCCCCAGGCAGCGCCGCTGGCTTGCCTGGGGTTTTGTTTTTGCATCGTCAGGTTTTTGGGGTTGTAGATTGTATTCACCTGCTTAACATGGTATAATGGGACAGAATTATCTCTTTGTACTATTTTTAACACATTTGGGAGAATTATTTAAGTCAACCACTGCAGCGGCACTGCTTTTATGTGTTTGGCCGCTAAATCTGTTTTGGAGTGTTTTAGATGATGTTTTTATCGCGTGCAGAGTCCTCTTATCTGCACCAGCACCTAAGCGTTGTGCGCCATGTCACCCTAGACCCGGAGGGCCCCGGTGTGCTGCGCATTCACCTGCTCCCTTGCAAAAAAGCACGGCGCAATGTGCCGTTTGTTGCACTTTTGAACGGGCAGGATATTTTGCCGCTCAGCGTTTCCTGGGCCATTCTGCTGGCAGGGCTGATGGATGCCCTGCAGCCTTTTGAGGGCAAGGAGATCACCGAGGACCAGTGGGCCGGCATTGCCGCCCAGGCTGTGGAAACCGCCGCCGCGGTTTACCCGAAAACGGCTCCCGACCAGATCCGCGCAGATTTGAATGCCATGCTGACCTCCTTCCGCGCGCTGACCGCCGGGCAGGAACCGCCCGTGCATGTGCAGCCGATGGACCTGGGCGCTTACGCCCGCTATATGGCAGCCCCCCACCGTATGGACCTGATGGTAAGTTCCATGGAAAAGGACGGTGCCTGGCACTGCAACCAGAAATGCCTGCACTGTTACGCCGCCAATCAGCCCCTTGGCGCGGTGAAAGAACTGGATACCGACCAATGGCTGGCTGTTATCCAAAAATGCCGCGCAGCGGGCATTCCGCAGCTGACCTTTACCGGCGGCGAACCCACCATGCGCAATGACCTGGTCAGCCTGGTGCATGCCGCACAGTGGTTTGTTACCCGGCTGAACACCAACGGCCGCATGCTGACCAGCGCCCTTTGCCGGGAACTGGCGGACGCCAGCCTGGACAGCGTGCAGGTCACCCTATATTCGGCGGATGAAGCTATCCATAACACGCTGGTGGGTGCCCCCGGCTATGCGGACACCATCAGCGGCATCCGCAATGCGGTGGAGGCGGGGCTGAATGTCAGCATCAACACCCCGCTGTGCAGCCTGAACCAGGATTACACCGTAACGCTGGCGCTGGCCAACTCTCTTGGCGTGCGCTATGCCACCTGCAGCGGGCTAATTCCCACCGGCGGGGCCGAAACCGACCCCAGCAAGGCCACCCGCTTAACGCCGGAAGCACTGACCGCCGTGCTGCGCCCCGCGATGGCCTATGCTGAACAAAACCACATGGAGATCAACTTTACCAGCCCCGGCTGGCTGCCGGATGCGGTACTGTTGGACCTTGGCTTTACCCAGGTGCCCAGCTGCGGGGCCTGCCTTTCCAACATGGCCGTTGCGCCGGACGGCACCGTTCTGCCCTGCCAGAGCTGGCTGCGGGAGGGCGCTGGCCTGGGCAACATCCTGCATGACCCCTGGCACAAGATCTGGAATGCCCCCGCCTGCCGCCGTGTGCGGGAAGAAAGTGCGAAAATGGAACACATCTGCCAGCTTGGCACAACCGTTCCCGCACAGGGAGGTTTGTGATGAAACAATCCGTTTTACGCTTTGCCGCGCAGCTGTGGGCTATGCTGGCCGTTCTGCTGCTGTTTGTTGCCGCCGCCCTGCCCGCCCATGCGGATGATGGCGACATGGATGAGATCACCCACTATACCGTAACAGTGGACACCCGCGCCGATGGATCCGCCGATATCACCTATGAGCTGGACTGGAACGTGATCGGCGGCAGCCTGGATGAACCGCTGACCTGGGTGCGCATCGGCCTGCCCAACAGCCACAACGACAGCCTGGTCAACCTGACGCCGGATACAGTTCTTAACGTAAGTTCCGTGGATGACGGCGGTTCCTTTGCCAAGGTTGATTTTATCAACGCCTACTTCCCGCCGGATATTGCCGCCACCATCGGCGCACAGAGCAGCGTACACTTTGCGTTCCAGGTACACCAGTCCCATCTGTTTTTGCTGAACGAGGACGGCAACGCCGACTACAGCTTTACCCCCGGCTGGTTCGATGATTTGTGTGTGGATGAGCTGACCATCCGCTGGGTGGCGCTGGACGGTATCCAGGCCGATAACGACAGCCAAGACGGCAACTATCTTGTGTGGAACTTTGGCCCGCTGGACCATGGCGAAAGCGCCACGGTGCATGTCAGCGTTCCCGCCCATACAGCACAAAACTACTCCCCCGATGCTGCCGCAACGGACAGCGAAATGTATTATGACGACAGTGACCAGGTACTGGTTTTCTTCTTCGTGCTCCTTCTGGTCATTATCGTGATTGCTCTGATCACGGTTTCCGTTTCCCGCACAAACGGGATCTGGAACGGTGGTTTTGGCGAGGATGATCCCGACGACTGGTACTGGTATTCCAACGGGCACACCCATATCCATGTTGCCCGTAATCTGCCCCCGCCAGAAGGCTACCATCGCGTTCCCCCACCCGCAAACTTCAAGGCCGGGGGCGGAAAGACCCGCGGCGGTGGTGCCGGGCGGCGCAGCGGCGGTTCGGATCACTCCAACCATTCCAGCTGCGCGTGTGCGTGTGCCTGTGTTTCCAGCTGTGCATGCGCCTGCGCGTGTGCGGGCGGCGGCCGCGCCGGGTGCAGTACCAAAAACTTTTATAAAATTACCGTGAAAAAAGCCGACTGATATAACGGAGGGCAAAGCCATGAGCCTGGAAGATCAATACGATGCCTGGGTGCGCAGTGTGACCGGTACAGGCCGCCACAGCGCTACCAAACAGGACCGCGATGCCGCGCAAAACAGCCTGAACGCTATGCAGGCCCAGCTGGACGCTTTGGCCGAAAGCCAAAAACGCCAGAAATCTGCCGCGGACGCCCTGAACGCCGTGCAGCGCGCCGGCGCCGCCACCGCGGACAGTGTGCGCCGCATGAGCAGCGAGCTGACCCAAAGCCTGCGCCAGGACGGCCTGCTGGGCGGCAAAACCGCACAGCCTGCCCCCGCAGCAGAACCGGTAAAAGCCGGCCCGGAAAACTTTAATGGCCTGGCCGACCGGGTACGCCAGCAGGTGCTGGGGCAGGATGCCTTTGTGGGGCAGGTGGTCAAGGCGTTCCGCCGCCCCTTTGTGATGGGCACCGCCGATACCGCCCATGCCCGCGGCAGCATGCTGCTGTGCGGCCCCACCGGTACCGGACGGCACTATGCCCTGACCTGCATTGTGGACGAGATGGCAGGCCGCGGACTTTTGCACAGCGCCCTGATTGAAACGATGGATCTGGCCCTGTACCCCGGCCCCGCACAGGAAAAGCTGTTTTTGCAGGACCTGTATGCCGCCTTGCAGTCTGACGCCGAGGTTCTGGCCTTTGACCATTACGAAAGCTGTGCATCCAATTACCTGAACATGCTGGCAACGCTGGCCATTGACGGCACTCTGCCGCTGACCAGCCGCTATGTATTGCAGCGCGGCATTCTGGTGGATGTGGGCACCGCCCTGGCCCCCGGCGCGATCGGCGAATTGCAGGCTGCCAGCAAGTATTTTGTATTTTTCTCCAACCGGGACGAAACCGCCCTGGCGGACAAGTTCGGCGCGCGGTTCGTGGACGCGCTGGAGGGGGACATCTGCCGCACCCAGGCGTTCATCCCCGAAAGCCTGGCCGCCATTGCCGCGCGGGAGCTGAACCACCTGGCCCAGCGGGTCAAGGCGCAGTGCGGCCTTGTGCTTGCCATGGGCAGCGATGTGCGGGACCTGGTTGCCGCGCAGTACGGCAAAACCAGCGGCATGACCGCCATGCGCGATTATGTTGACAGCATCTACCGCGCCTTTGCAGAGTACGTTCTGGATGCGGACGACATTCCTGCCGCCGGAACGCTCGCCAAATTGACGGTGGACGGCAGCCGCCTGATGGCCGCCATTGGCAGCGGTGAACCGTTTGACCTGCTGGCCCTGCTGCCCCGCCAGTACCGCGGCGATGTGGATGCCGTGGAAGCGGAGCTAGATGCCATTGTGGGCCTTGACGAAGTAAAGGATTTTGTGCGCGGCATTGCCCAGAACGTGCAGGCCCAGCAAAAGCGCAAGGCCCAGGGCCTGAAAGTTGCCGATGTGAACATGCACATGATTTTTACCGGCAACCCCGGCACCGGCAAAACCACGATTGCCCGCATTCTGGCCAAGTATCTGAAAGCCATCGGCGCACTGCGCGGCGGCCAGCTGGTGGAAGTGACCCGTGCCGACCTGGTGGGCCGCTATGTCGGCCACACGGCCCCGCTGACCAACCAGGTGATCCAGAGCGCTTTGGGCGGCGTGCTGTTCATTGATGAAGCATACAGCCTGTACCGCGGCGGCGAGGACAGCTTTGGGCTGGAAGCCATTGACACCCTGGTAAAGGGTATTGAGGACCACCGCGATGACCTGGTGGTGATCCTGGCCGGGTACAGCAAGGAGATGGCGCTGTTCCTGACGGCGAACTCCGGCCTGGCCAGCCGCTTTCCGAACCAGATTGAATTCCCGGATTACACAGGCGCTGAGCTTTTGGCGATCACCCAGAGCATTGCCAAAAGCAAGGGGTACCGCCTGGACGATGCCTGTGCGATGCCGTTGGTGACATTCTTCGACCGCCGCCAGTCAGAGAACGCCGCCGAAAATGGCAACGGACGCATGGCCCGTAACACGCTGGAAAAAGCCATCCTGAACCAGTCCAAGCGCCTGGTCGCGGATGCTGATGCCGCGCTGGACCTGCTGCTGCCGGGGGATTTCGAACTGGAGTGATTCCTTACGGGAGTTTTCCGGCCTTTTTGAAAAAGGCCTTGGCGAAAGACTTTAATGGGTATCGCATAAATCACATAAGCTAAGGCAACACCGCACAATTCCCGCCTTGCGGCTTAAGCACCGCTCCGGCAGCTG
>OGYP01000808.1_pt1 | contig 15442 bp, 14 predicted proteins | sample 1576571 | NCBI WGS metagenome assembly OGYP01 (sample SAMEA3541559, study PRJEB24748) | human gut metagenome | biome: human gut; feature: human-associated habitat; material: faeces | place: China | collected 2012
GCAAACGCGACACATCGTCGGCGGGCAAAAACAGCAAACCGAGCGCTTCATCGAAGAGCGGAATAGCTGATACGAGCAACGCGAGCGGCGATGGAAATGTCGCCGACACATCTCTCACAGGCAGCGGAACGGCAGGCGGCGGCTCAGGCGGAGCGAGTGTGAAAATAAACTCTGCAACGGTCGGGTACGTCGGCGGAACGGTGATATTCTTCTTGATACTCGCCGCGGCGGCGACCATACGCCGAAAGCACGGGCTTGAGAAAATGGACCGAAAGATAAATTTCGAAGACAACAGCGCGGCGGTCATTGCCTGCTACAAATATTATCTGGCGTACCTCGCGCTGGCAGGGATCGAGAGCCGCGAAAATTCGACCGACAGTCAGACGGCTGAAAAGCTTGAAAAGGCTCTGCGCGAGCGTTTTCCGCAGCTTTGCGACGGTTTCATGCAGCTATCCGAGCTAGCGATAAAGGCGTACATGAGCGCCGAGAAAGCCGACGATTCTGACGCGAACACTGCGCGCGTGCTGCTTTCTCAGGCGGCGCAGGCAGTTTACAGCCAGCTTGGCACGTTTGAAAAGGCAGCGGCTAAGTGGGGCAGGAATTTGTATTGAGTCAGTTTGGGTAAAATGGAAAAGATCCGTACTTTTTGGGAGTACGGATCTTTTGTTATGTTGGTCAAATTCCTGCACTTATCGAAAGTCCAATCTCCATTTCCAACCATCGAAAACGCTTGGTATAACGGCATTTCCACCTTCGCCGAAATATTCACCCCTCTAGCGATAACTCCGCTCTCCGCCGCAGGCAATGCCACCGAACCGAACGTCAGGGACAGCGCCAACAGCGCTGCTAAAAACTTTTTCATAAAAAAACCTCCATCTTATTTTTTAGGGAATAATATCCCTTTATAAAATAAGACGGAGAAACGCACGAAAAGTTGTAAACGAAATTATAATAAATTGTAAACATTTTATTTCATAAAATCAGCCTCGTGCTCGATGTCCTCTTTAATGAACATCAGCGCAAAGCACACAAAAAGCAGTGCGCAAGATGCCCATATCAGCTGCCTGCCGATGTGCTGAGCGGCTATTCCGCCTGCGCCTGCGCCGAGTATGAACATCAGTATCACGAAAAAATACTGCCCCGCCTGCCGCAAAAGCCGCTTCTCACCAAGCCGCAGATACGCGCTAAGCGACTCCATAGCGCTGCGCATATTGCCAATACACATCGTGCTCGCGTAAGAGTAGCCGTTGACCTTGCGGAACGCCTGCACCTGCATCGCGCACGAACACGAAGTCAGCGCGTTCGCCAGCGGGTCGAGCGTTTTCGTAACGGGCAGCAGACCCGTGATAAAGAGCAAAAATATTTCAATCGCCGCGATGAACTGCCGCCAGTGAAAAAGCTTCGAGTTTGAAAACTTCGCCCTAAGCTGTTCCGCAATAAGCACGCCAAGCGCGAACGCCAGTATCGGTATCAGGTACCTTATACCGCCCCTAACGTCGCCGCTGAAAAAATGCTCGCTCATCAGCACGATGTTGCCCGTTTGCGCGTTGGCGAAAACCTTGTCGCGCACAAAGTACGAGTAGGCGTCCTGCAGCCCGCCCGAGATCGTCAGCGCCACCATTACCGAGGTCGCTTCCGACATTTGCTTTTTGCTTTTCATATCTCATCACTTTCCCTATTGACAATTCTTCTAATATATATTATAATTGACAATGCGGGATATGTAAAATATATGTTTGATATATCTGCAATACAATTTTGACATGGAGAAAATATGGATATAAACTACGAATATTACAAGATCTTTTATTATGCAGCCAAATACCGCAGCTTTACACGCGCCGCCGAAGCGCTTTACAGCAATCAGCCGAACATCACCCGCTCGGTCAGACTACTGGAGAACGAGCTTGGCACGAAGCTTTTTGAGCGCTCGAACAAGGGGGTTTCACTGACCGCCGAGGGCGAGCGGCTGTATGAAAAAGTCGCCGCGGCGATGGAGCTGATACAAAAGGGCGAGGAGGAGCTGCGTGCTGAGCGCGAGCTGAAGTGCGGCAGTGTGAGCATCGGCGCAAGCGAAACGGCTCTGCACGGCATATTGCTCGGCGTGCTGAACACCTACCGCAAAGAGCACCCGCACATCAAGATAAAGCTTTTCAACCATACCACCCCGCAGGCGATAAACGCGCTCAGCTCGGCGCTGGTGGACATCGCGTTGGTGACTACCCCCGCCGACATTTCCAGTGGGCTTACGGCGCACAGCATACGCAGTTTCCGCGAGATACCCGTTTGCGGCGAAGAGTTTTCCGAACTGACGAAGCGCAGGATAACCCTCGCCGAGCTTGCTGAGATACCGCTGATCTCGCTCGACAGGTCTACAAAAACCTACGAATTTTACAGCGAGCTTTTCCTGCGCCACGGACTGAAATTCTCACCCGACATAGAAGCCGCGACCGCCGACCAGATCCTTCCGCTGGTCAGAAACAATCTCGGTGCGGCGTTTTTGCCCGAACCATTCGCAGTCGGCGGCGGCTTTTGCAAATTGGATATTGCCGAGGAAATACCGCGCCGCGAGATACTGCTCGTCAGCCGCGCGGGCAAGACCCTCTCCCCTGCCGCGCAAAAGCTATGCGATATGCTCATCAGCAACTAAAAATCGACCCGTTCAAAGCCATGAGCGGGTCGAAAATTTTATCTTTTTAATCCGTATTTTTCGTAAAAATCAGCGATGTCCTTCTCGCTGCGAACAAGCTCTCTGTAAAGCAGTTTTCGCGAAACGGGGTCGAAAAAGCCGATGGTCTTTTCGCCAGTGCAGGTCGAGCTTTCGATCTTCACTTCCATGCCGCGGCACTCGTCAGGTACGGAATGTCTGCGCGGTTTTGAAAAAATGCTCACGTCAGTTCACTCCGCGGTGTCGAGCAGCTTTTCGGCTTTCAGCGCGATGGCACACTCTAGGCGCTTCTTTTCGATGTCGCAGGAAAGCTTGTACGCGTTGTGGATATCGCCGGCGTAGATGTAATTGTTGGCATTGCATCCGCCGCTGCAATAGAATTTTGCCCAGCATTTGCGGCACTCGGGCTTTGAGTAAACGTGCGCGCGCGCAAAGTCCATCTTCATCTCAGTGTCGAAAGTGCCGTCGTTCAGCGAGCCCATTTTGTACTCGTCGATGCCCACGAACTGGTGGCAAGGGTAAATATCACCGTCCGGCGAAATTGCGACATACTCATTGCCGCAGCCGCAGCCGCGCAGGCGCTTGATAGCACATGGGCCTTGGTCGAGGTCAAGCATAAAGTGGAAGAAGTTGATAAATTTGCCGTTTGCGCGGATCTCCTTGATCTTATCCGAAAGCTTTTCGTACTCTTCAAAAATTCTTGGCAGATCAGCCGCCGTAAGCGCATAAGGCTCGTTCGGGTCAGCCATTACCGGCTCGATGGAGATCTGGTCGAAGCCCTCGTCATAAAGGCTGAGAATATCCTCGGTGAAATCCATGTTGTATTTGGTGTAAGTTCCGCGAACGTAGTATTCCTTATCACCGCGCTTTTCTACCAGCTTTTTGAATTTTGGCATAAATAAGTCATAGCTGCCCTTACCGTCAACACGCTTTCTCATACGGTCATTGACGCATTTTCTGCCGTCTACCGAAAGTACAACGTTGTACATTTCCTTATTTATGAATTCGATCTTGTCATCGCTGAGAAGCGTGCCATTGGTGGTGATGGTGAAGCGGAAGTTTTTGTCGTGCAGTTTTTCCTGCTCGCGCGCGTACTCGACTATCTGCTTTACAACGTTGAAATTCATGAGCGGTTCGCCGCCGAAAAAGTCAAGCTCGAGGTTGCGGCGGTTAGCGGACTTTTGGATAAGAAAATCTATCGCCTTTTTGCCTGTTTCAAAGTCCATCAGCGTTCTGCCCTTTCCGTAATCGCCCTTGCCCGCGAAGCAGTATTCACAGCGCAGGTTGCAGTCCTGAGCTATAAGCAGGCACATAGCCTTTACAGGCGAAGCGACCGCCGAAAGGGCGTACTTCTCATAATCGTCCTCAGAGAACAGGATCTTATCCTTATAAAGCGAATAAAGCTCAGCATAACACTCACGCAGATCAGCCGCAGGGTACTTGCCGCTTAGCGCTTCGATAGCCGCCTGAGGACATTCCTCAGCGGGCGGGTCGGAAACGTAATCGAGCAGATCGTAAGTAAGCTCGTCGATAATATGCACACCGCCGCTGTTCACATCGAGCAGAATGTACATTCCGTTCTGTTTAAATTTATGTATCATTTGAAAACCTCCGTTACATCTATGCGCAAAAAATAAAGGGACATTCGGGGAATGTCCCTTTATGTAAAATCAAATCAGATCAAGCGTCTCTTTCGCACTTCTGGTTAGCTACTGTGCAGGAAGTCTTGCAAGCAGACTGGCAGGAAGCCTGACACTTACCGCAGCCGCCCTTTTCAGCAGACTGCTTGAGGTTAGCCTTATTGATCGTTTTGATATGCTTCATAGTTAGTTCCTCCAATGCTTTTTCTTATATTATACCATAATGCGCGCCTTATTTTATTAACATTCTGCTAACTCACGATAAATATTTTATCACAGCCTGAAACGTCTGCCGGCAGAGTTCACGCCGATGACTCCGCCTGTGCCAGCGCAGACCAGCGTCATGATTAGCTTTGCCGATGCCGAAAAGCCGCCCGCCGTGCCCGCAAAGAAGTACGAAAGCGCGAATATCACGAGAAACATGAACAGCCCGCAGCAAAGCCCCATCAGCAGACCGTTTCTGCGCCGTCTGCGCGAAGCCGTGTATCCGCCGACGTATGCTCCCACGCAGAGCGCCAGCGATGTGAGAACCGAAAGCACAGGCTCGGAAACATCTATCCTCGTCATTATGAACGAATACAGCAGCAGACCTAGAAACACCAGCGAAAAGCCCGCCAGCGCCGATAACAGCATACCCGCCGCGCCCGATAGCAGGTTTCTGTAACGTTTTTTGCTCCGCATAAGCGCACCTCCATACCGTTTTTGCAAGTATATGCAGGTGCGCTGGAAATTATGCGGGGTGTATGCATTTGAAAATTTTGCTGAGCCATGCAGCTGTTATGCGCGCGCCGTGTGCCGACATCAGAATAAAGAGCGGCAGGAAATTTATCAGATAGCGCGAGCGCGTTTCCCATATCAGCAGGAAAAGTGCCAGCCCAAACACCGCCATCTGCACCATAAACATAGGCGTTACCCGCCTTTGGCGAACGCCGTATATGAACGAGATAGACATCAGAGCGAGCATCGAAAGCTGCATCGCTTGGCAGAAGACGTCAAAACCCCTGCCGCTTGTGAGCATATATTTGAGCGGTGTGCGGCTTGTTTCCTGCAAATGATGTCTCGAAAAATACTTGCCGTGTGCCCATGTAAAGTTTGATTTTTCCACAAGATGGTCGGTAAAAGTTCGCGGCGTGTAGTCCTTGATATGCTGTTTCAATCGCTCTAGGTCGGCGGCTTTTTTCTCCTCATATCCCTCATAATGGATAGTGTAGCGGAACTCCTCTTTGTTAAAGCCGCCCTCGTTGACAGCCGACATCATCACCCAGTGAATGGTCGGTATCCTGTGGCGTTCGAGCATTTCGCGCGTACTAATGCCTTGCGCCAAACCGATATTGAAAACCGTGGAATTGCAAACGAGCAGCGCCGCAACGAACATAGCTGACACGCCGGCGGCTTTGAGCGGACGAAGTCTGAAAAAGCAGTAGATCACCTCCGCCGCGAGCAGTACGCAAAGACTGCCTTTCAGCGTGTATCCAACGCCTGTAATAACCGCCGCGCCAGCCATCCAGCCGAAGAGAGCGCCGTTCTTTTGAGCGCGTGTGCCTCGGATAAAGCAGTAGAGCGCCGAGATCACAAACGGCATCGAGAGCGTATCGGTATAGAATATCGGCGTGTAGAGGTATATCGGCGGAAGTATCGCAGAGAAGATCGCAGCAAACATCTGCGTGCCCTTGTCTTTAAGCACCAATTTCGCCGTCATAAATGTCATAAATACTGAAAATTGCAGCAGAACTATGTTGAGTACCTGCGCCGCAAAGCTCGGGACTGTGCCGAATATTAGGTATATTGATCTGTAAAAGTAAGACAGCAGAAGCAGTATGCCCCAATTGTTTGTAAAGCGCGTAAAGTAATTCTCCTTGCCGTGAAGACCTGCGTACATATCCGCAAAATTGCCGTCGCGGGCAAAATTCCGCGCAGCTGCGTCAACGTAGTAAGCGTCATGAACGGGCTTGTAATTCAACCGAACTATCAGATAGATTTGAATCGCAAGCATAACGATACTGCAAACCGTGAACACCAGGTCGGGCGTAATGATTTTAGAGATCTTTTTTCCATTCGCTATACGCTTCAGCACGGCATACACGCCGACCAGAGCCGCAAACACAGCGACCGCCGCCAGCAGATAAACCGCGGCGCTGCCGGTTTTGTGCGCCGACATATCGCCTATCGCGACCACCGCGTTAGTGAATGTAAATATTGGAAAAGCTAAAAAGATCACAGAAAAAGCTATTTTGATCTTAGTTTTCATTTTGTTGTCCTCAAAAAATCTAGGCGGGTTTCATTTCTATATTTAATTCTTCAAAACCCGTGAAATTGTGACTATTTATTTATATATTTTTATTTTCGTCACAATATACAAAAACCGCTGTCGTATGTATGACAGCGGTTTTATAATTTGTCTTATTTTTCTCCGTCACCGTCGTGAACAGTGAGGTTCTTGGCGATAGCCCATTTCATGATCCTGATCTTGCTTCTGTCGCTTCCGGTTTCGATAACTACAGTATCGTCCTTGATAGAGAATACGATACCTACGATACCGCCGTTTGTAACAACTTCATCACCGATCTCAAGCGAATCGCGCATTGCTTTTTCCTTTTTCTCCTGCTTCTTCTGCGGGCGGATTATAAGGAAATAAAAGAACACTACTATAAGAACAAGCATGATAACAGATGACCACATACTTGCCGACTGTGCGCCGTTGGCGGTGTAAAGCATAATATTTGACATAACTTTCTAATCCTCCGATTTTAAATATATCTGTATTATACCACAAAAACGCTGTTCTTGCAATAGTATTAACAAATTGTTTTCAATCGAAAAGATTTTTGTTTATATCAGTTCTTGCCCTTGATATACTCGTCGATAGAGGCAGCAGCCTTCTTGCCTGCGCCCATCGCGAGGATAACGGTAGCCGCGCCTGTTACAGCGTCGCCGCCTGCGTATACGCCTTCCTTAGTGGTCTGGTTTGTTTCCTCGTTTACGATAAGGCAGCCGCGCTTGTTTGCTTCTACGCCGGGAGTAGTACTTCTGATGAGCGGGTTAGGCGAAGTACCTATCGACATGATAACCGTATCTACGTCGATGACAAATTCCGAACCTGCGATCTCTACAGGGCGTCTTCTGCCGCTCTCATCAGGCTCGCCAAGCTCCATCTTTATGCACTCGATTCCGCAAACGTTGCCGTTTTCGTCGCCGATGATCTTAGTAGGATTATTGAGAAGCATGAACTCGATGCCCTCTTCCATAGCGTGGTGAACTTCTTCTTTTCTTGCAGGAAGCTCGTCCATCGAACGGCGGTAAACTATGTAAACGTGCTCCGCGCCAAGACGCATTGCCGAGCGTGCAGCGTCCATAGCAACGTTGCCGCCGCCGACTACCGCTACCGACTTCGACTTCTTGATAGGAGTTTCGTAATCTTCAAGGTAAGCCTTCATAAGGTTTATTCTGGTGAGGTACTCGTTAGCAGAGTAAACGCCTACCAGCGCTTCGCCATCAATACCCATAAATCTGGGCAGACCTGCACCAGAGCCTACGAATACAGCCTCAAAGCCGTCATTCATCAGCTCATCGATAGAAAGAACTTTACCGATCACCATATTGGTCATTACGTTTACGCCAAGGTCTTTCAGGTTGTCGATCTCTTTCTGAACGATAGCCTTTGGAAGTCTGAATTCTGGGATACCGTACATCAGAACGCCGCCTGCGGTATGGAAAGCCTCAAAAATAGTTACGTCATAGCCCTGCTTAGCAAGGTCGCCCGCGCAGGTAAGACCCGAAGGGCCTGCACCTACTACTGCAACTTTATGACCGTTGCTCTGCGGCTTCTCGACCTTTTCAACTTCGTCAGCGTGATTCATAGCGTAGTCAGCGCAAAATCTTTCAAGACGGCCGATAGCTACGGGCTCGCCTTTTATACCGCGAACGCACTTGCCCTCGCACTGATTTTCCTGCGGACAAACTCTGCCGCTGATAGCGGGAAGGCTGTTGGTGGATTTGATTATATTGTAAGCTTCCATAAATTCGCCAGCCGCGACCTTAGCGATAAAGTCGGGGATGCGAACGCCTACGGGACATCCGCTTACGCAGGGTCTATGCTTACAGTTAAGGCATCTCTGAGCCTCAAATTTTGCTTCTTCTTCGGTATAGCCAAGACATACTTCCTTAAAGTTTCTCGCTCTTACCTTAGGATCCTGTTCGGTAACAGGAGTTTTTGTCATCTGCATATTAGGCATTGCGAACACCTCCTGTGAGTCTGCATAAATGAGCCTTTTCCTGCTCTTTATAAGTCGAGTTTCTTCTCATAAGCTCGTCGAAATCTACCTTGTGACCGTCGAAATCAGGGCCGTCAACGCAAGCATATCTGATCTTGCCGTCTACGGTAACACGGCATCCGCCGCACATTCCCGTACCATCGACCATGATCGGGTTGAGCGAAACGATGGTCTTTATACCGTAAGGCTCGGTGGTCTTACATACGAATTTCATCATAGGTACAGGGCCTATCGCGATAACTTCGTCAAACTTAGCGCCGCCATCAATAAGCTCTTTCAGCTTATTGGTAACAAAGCCGTGGTAGCCAGCGCTGCCGTCATCAGTGCAGAGGTGAAAGTGTGTGCTTACAGCTGCCATCTCGTCCTCGAGGATAACTATGTCCTTGCTTCTGAAGCCTGCAATAAGGTCTACTTCTACGCCCATCTTGTGCAGAGCCTTAGCCTGCGGATAAGCGATAGCGCAGCCAACGCCGCCGCCAACTACTGCTACTCTCTTGACGTCGCCGTACTCGGTAGCAACGCCGAGAGGGCCTACTACGTCAAGTATCGAATCGCCCTCGTTGAGCATAGCGAGCTCTTTAGTGGAAGCGCCTATTGTCTGGAAGATTATAGTTATGCTTCCCTTTTCTCTGTCGTAATCTGCAATGGTAAGAGGGATCCTTTCGCCGTGCTCATCTACTCTATAAATGATAAACTGACCGGCAAGAGCTTTTTTAGCAATGAACGGCGCGTCAATCTCCATAAGTGTTATCGAGTCGTTCAGCTGCTTTTTCTTTAAAATCTTATACACTGTTTTTTACCTCCTGATTCATTTATGGCTGCGCCGAGTGGGCGCTATATGCCTTAATAAACATTATACTACATTCTTTCCCGATTTTCAAGTATATTTAATAAAAAATTGCACTTTACACAAATTCTTTTCGGCATTTTTGTCAAATCTTCATAGCATTTTCACATGATTTATTATCACATAGTAAAAAAGTAAAAAATGTTATTTGAGCTGCGCAGATATTTCTTTTCTTTCTTCCAAAAAGCGTTCGTCCGTTTTGGTAAAAAGGCTTTGATAGCTGTAAAGTGCGAAGCCCGAGCAATTTTCGTCCGCTTCGGTATCGCCTATCTGCCGCGCTATTATGCCCATGTCGTTTATAAATTCGTCCTCGCGCTCTAGCTTGTAGACACCCAGCCCGCAGACCAGCTTAACATTTTTACATATCACGATGTTCTCCCAGTTTTTCAGCGTTTCTGAAAACGGGCACACGCTGTTTTCGTAACCGAAATATATCTGCGGCGCGATGTAATCGAGATAGCCTTCTTCCGAGCACCATTTTTTCACGTCGGCGTACATCTGTGTATAATTGTTATCCATATTTCCCTGCGGCGACACGCCGAAAAGAAGCCTTTTGTCCACCGATTTTACAGCTTCGTAAATATCATGCACCATCTCAGAACAGTTATCCATCCGCCACTGCGAAAGATCGTCAGCCGTCTGCGCCGCCGTAAAAGCCTGCATATCAAAGCTTTTTTCAGTAGTCGGATAAAAATAATCGTCGATATGCACGCCGTCTATATCGTAATTCTCTGCAAGTTCCGCTGCTCCGTCTGCTATAAGCTTGCGCACCTCGGGATAAGCAGGATTTAGCCAATAATAATCGCTGTTATCGGGCTTTGAAACATACTCCAGATATTTCTCGGGCTGCGAATACCATTCGTAGATCTGCGTGCCCTGCATTTTTTCCATATAGACCTGTGTGTCGCAGCGCAGAGGGTTTAGCCATGCGTGAAACGATAATCCATATTTGTGTGCCTCGTCGGTCATGATCTTCAGCGGGTCATAGCGCAGAGTGCCATCCTCTGCGGGAATATACTTTGACGGTGCAAAATACTGCGAAACATAATAAGCGTCGCCGAAAGCGCGAACGTGGACATACACAGTGTTGCACCCGAGGTCGCTCACATTCTCAAAAGCCTTCGAGATATTCTCGCGAAAAGCGCTTTCGCTGTCATCAAGCATACCCGCGAGATCAATATACGAGATCCAAACAGCCTTTTGCTCATCGTAGTTGAGCGGCGTGTACTCTTCATTTTTGACTGTCTGCTGAGTCTGCTTGCTGTCCTGTGAAGCCGTCAATACATTCTGCGGCACTGGCGAATTTTGAGTTATCTTCGGCTTGTCCGATTTAGTTGAGCAGGAACAAAGCAATGCCGCCGCGAGAAGCACGGCTATTCCATTCATTTTTTTCAATTCCAAAGCACCCCCTCTGCAAATCTTATGCGCGTAATACGGGTTATATGCCAAAAAAACAGCGCGGCTGCTGCGCCGCGCCATTTGTGTGATTTTTTACGGGATAAGTCTGTTTATATCTCTCGGGAACATTGATGTTTCGCGGATATTTGATTTATTGAGCAGCTTCATCAGCAGACGCTCAAGGCCGATACCCAGACCGCCGTGCGGGGGCAGACCGTACTTGTGCGCGTCGAGATAGCTCTTGAAATCTGCGGGGTCAAGACCCTGCGCTTTCATCTTAGCTACCTGCTCATCATAATCGTGTATACGCTGACCGCCGGAAGTTATCTCGAGTCCGCGGAAGAGCAGGTCGAATTTGTAAGCTTCCTTGGGGTCTTCCCTGCTGTTCATAGCATAGAAAGGCGGCTTTGAGGACGGAAAATGAGTTACGAAAATGAAGTCGCTGTTGTACTTTTCTTTAGCGTATTTGCCGAGGTTCACTTCGTCCTCGGGGTCGAGGTCGAACTTCTTGCCCGCGGCGTTATCGCCTCTCAGCATCTTTATAGCGTCTATGAACTTGATCGAGGGTATTTCGGTGATCTGTGGAACGTCAGCTTCAAGTATTTTCAGCTCGTAAGCGTAGTTCTCAGTGATATACTCCATGATGAATTTCAGCATAGCCGTTTCCATCGCCATAACGTCGTACATACTGTCGATATAGCCCATCTCGAGATCAAGTCCGATGTACTCGTTGATGTGGCGCGAGGTAGCGTGCTTTTCAGCTCTGTAAACAGGTGCTATCTCGTAAACGCGGTTGAATACGCCTACGCAGGCCTGCTTGTAGAACTGCGGCGACTGGTTGAGGAACGCGTTTTTCTGGAAGTAGTCAAGACGGAAGATGTTCGCGCCGCCCTCTGCGCCCTGCGCAACTATCTTAGGCGTGTGTATCTCGGTGAAATCATTCTTCTTCATGAAGATGTGCATACCGTGCACAAGACCCTCCTGAAGCTTGAATATAGCGCGCTCGTAAGGATTTCTCAGCGCGGCAACGCGGTTATCGAGCTTGGTGTCGATAGCGCAGTTGAGTCTGCCCTGCGAGATCTTGAGCGGCATTTCGCTCTTGGGGGTGCTGATAAGGCGAATGTCTGAAAGCTGGATCTCTACGCCGTTGAAGTCCTTCGGGTTTTCGGTAACAGTACCCTTTACCCATACGAAGAAGCCCTCGCGCAGACCCTGTATACTGTCGGCGCAGTCCTTCTCGTTATAAACGGTCTGGATAGTGCAGAAAGCAGTTCTTACAACTATAAACGTTACACCTGCCATCTTTCTTATGCGGTGTACGCAAGCCTTAAAGTCTACCACCTTGCCGATGTTATTCAGCGCGTCGGAAAGAGTAAATTCGCCGAGCAGTTTTTCTGGCGATACCATAAGCATAGCGCCGTCTGCTTCGGGAACGTATTTATCGGGATTAGTATAAGGCGTGAGCGCGGAAATATCGTAGCTTTCTTCTTCCTCAGCCTTGTTATCAGCGGTATCATCGGCAACAGAAACAGCCGCAAGCTTTTCTTCAAGTACGCCCTTTATCAGCTTAGGAGTTGCAAAGCCCTTAAGAGCCTTTGTGCACTGACCCATGATAAAGCCGAAAACTTTCTTTTCGCCCGAAGCGTACTGCTGTACCTGCGCGGTGTTCGCAGCGAGTATCTTGTCGATCTCGGCGCCTACTTTTTCGGTATCTACGATGATGATGAAGCCTGCCTTCTCAGCCAGCTTTTCGGGATCGCCGCCCTGCTCTGCCATAGTGCGGAAAACGGTCTTGGCGTCGTTCTTCGAGATCTTTTCTGAATCAGCCATGCGCACCAGCTCGGCTAACTGTGCGGGAGTGAACTTGACGTTCTTAACGTCGATCTCGCCCAGATTTATACGGCGCATAAATTCGGTGAGTATGAAAGCCGAGATAGTCTTAGGCGAATCGTACACCGCAAGTGCCGCGTCGAAGAAATCGGAAATATCCTTATTATTGATGATAGTCTGCGCGTCGATGTCGGAAAGTCCGTACTGCTCTGTATAGCGCGCAAAACGCTTGTTTGGCATTTCGGGAAGCTTCGCTCTGATCTCAGCCAGCTGCTCATCGGTGATGTTTACCTGTAAAATATCAGGCTCGGGGAAATAGCGGTAGTCATGCGCATTTTCCTTAGTACGCATCGACTTTGTGGTATCTCTGTTCGCGTCGTAGCGGCGGGTCTCCTGGATAACCTTTTTGCCTGCTTCGAGCAGAAGTGCCTGACGGCGCTCCTCGTACTTGATAGCTCTGCCTACAGACTTGATAGAGTTGATATTCTTGATCTCGGCGCGCGTACCGAATTCCTTATCGGTAGGCTTCATGATCGAGATATTTACGTCGCATCTCAGCGAGCCCTGCTCCATCTTACAGTCGCAAACGCCTGCGTACTGAAGAAGCAGCGATACCTGCTCTACGAAAGCCATAGCTTCCTCAGCGGAGGACATATCCGGCTCGGTAACTATCTCTATCAGCGGAATGCCGCAGCGGTTGTAGTCCGCTAGCGAAACGCCGTTGTAATCGTCGTGAACGAGCTTGCCGGCGTCCTCTTCAACGTGTATATGGTTTATTCTGATGTTCTTCTTCTCGCCATTTACCTCTATTGGCACATATCCGGGGCCGCAGAGAGGTCTGTAAAGCTGCGAGATCTGATAAGCCTTAGGCAGGTCGGGATAGAAGTAGTTCTTTCTGTCGAATACCGAGAATTTGTTTATCTCGCAGTTAAGGGCGTAGCCCGCCTTTACCGCGTACTCGATAGCCGTCTGATTTATAACGGGCAGAGTTCCCGGCAGACCCATGCATACGGGGCAGCAGCGGGAGTTGCGCTCTCCGCCGAACTCAGCGGAGCAGTTGCAGAATACTTTAGTTTTTGTAAGAAGCTCGGCGTGGATTTCAAGACCGATGACTGTAATATATTTTTCCATTTGTCTTTTCCTCCTTTAAAGCTTAGGCGCGATGGGCGTAAAGGTCTGTTCGTAAGCGTCGGCGAGCTGGATAACCGTCTGCTCGTCAAAGCGCTTGCCGATTATCGACATACCTATCGGCATACCCTGTGCGTTGTAGCCGCAGGGCGTGGATATTGCAGGAAGTCCCGCGATGTTTACAGTTACGGTGCATATATCCGCCTGATACATCTTTACGGGGTCTGATACCTGCTCTTCAGGGCGGTAAGCTACCGCGGGGGTAGTCGGGGTGAGTATAGCGTCGCACTTAGCAAATATCTCGTCGTACTCATCTCTTATGACCTGACGCAGAGCCATAGCTTTGCCGTAATAAGCGTCATAGTAACCGCTAGAGAGCGCGTAGTTTCCGAGAAGTATCCTTCTCTTTACCTCGTCACCGAAGCCTTCGCTGCGCGAGTGCTTTATAAGCTCTTCGTAACTGTCGGCGTCCTTAGCGCGGTGACCGTACTTTATACCGTCATATCTCGAGAGGTTTGAAGCAGCCTCGGCAGAGGATATAAGGTAGTATGCAGGGATAGCGTATTTCAGAGAAGGCATAGAGCAGTCGATAAGCTCAGCGCCAAGCTCCTTATACTTTTCAGCCGCCGCAAATACGGAAGCCTTTATCTCGTCGTCGATACCTGCTGCGTAAAATTCAGCGGGCAGCGCGATCTTCATGCCATTGAGCGGCTGACCGATCTTAGCGTTGAAATCGGGAACCTCGTTCTTCGAGCTTGTGCCGTCGTGCATATCAAAGCCGCAGATCTGATTGAGGATAACGCCGCAGTCAGCGCTGCTCTTTGCGATAGGGCCGATCTGGTCGAACGAGGAAGCGAAAGCTACAAGACCGAATCTGGAAACACGGCTGTAAGTAGGCTTGATACCGACCACTCCGCAGAAAGAGGAGGGCTGGCGTATAGATCCGCCCGTATCAGAGCCGAGAGCCGCCGCGCAGAGGTCTGCCGCAACCGCCGCCGCCGAACCGCCAGACGAACCACCGGGTACACAGTCGGTATTATACGGATTGCGGGTCTTTGCGAAAGCGGAAGTTTGAGTAGAGCCGCCCATTGCAAATTCGTCCATAGAAGTCTTACCGAGCATAACTATGCCCTGCGAGTCGAGCTTCTGCATAACGGTAGCATTATAAGGGGGGATAAAATCCTCCAGCATTTTGGAAGCGCAGGTAGTGCGCACGCCCTCGGTGCAGATATTGTCTTTGATAGCGAGGGGGATACCCGTAAGCGGCTTCTGCTCGCCTGCGTCGATAAGCTTCTGCGCCTCGTCAGCCTGCTTTAGCGCGCCCTCTTCGGTAACGGTGATATAAGCTTTGATCTCGCCGTCGCGCGATCTTATATTTTTCAGATATTCTTCCGCCAGCTCGCGCGAGGAGATCTTTTTCTCGTCAAGCGCCTCACGCATATCGCGGATAGATTTAAGTGAGCTGTCCAACATTTACACGACCTTCCTTATATATTTTAGGTTATTCAACGACCTTAGGCACTACGAAGCAGTTGTCGGAATTAACTGCGTTCTGAAGCACTTTTTCGGTAGACATCGAAGGAAGCTTTTCGTCCTTGCGAAGGTCGTTGAGGAATACGTTGTGATTATCTTTCAGCGCGTCGTACTCCAGCCCGAAGTC
>OGYP01000818.1_pt1 | contig 15362 bp, 8 predicted proteins | sample 1576571 | NCBI WGS metagenome assembly OGYP01 (sample SAMEA3541559, study PRJEB24748) | human gut metagenome | biome: human gut; feature: human-associated habitat; material: faeces | place: China | collected 2012
GGATTCTCTTCGGATTGTGTCATTTCGTGCTCCGACCAGTCGTCGTTCAGTCCGGTGAAGGTCACCGATTCGACGGCCGTCAGGGTATAGGTCAGGTTCTTCATGCTGAAATCCATGACATAGAGACCTGCCTCGGGTGCCGGAATATTGGCGTCGGATTCGGCCAGCATCAGCGTGCCCGAGAGCCCGGTCGAGCCGGCTCCGGCGTGGTAGGCGGGATCCCACTCCTGGGCGGGATAGACCCGGTAGCCCCATTCGGAGTCGATCCAGTGTGCTCCGCCGTAGCTCAGCGACGGTTCGTCGTAGAGCGTCAGGTGCTCGTCGGGAACGCTGCCCCAGGTGACGAGTCCCGAGAAGTAAAGCAGGGTGGCTACTTCGGGCTCCTCGGCCGCCTCGCCGGTCGTGAGCGTCCAGCACTGTGGGTCGGAGAGGTCGAGAATGAGGGTGTTTTCACCGGCCGGAATCTCGACGCTGATCGTTGACCCCGTTTCACCGAACTGCAGGGCGTCGCTCGTACCGCCGAAGGCTACGCTCTGTGCAATGGCAGGCCCCATGTCGGTCGTTTCGCGGTTGTAGAGGCTACCGGCTCCCGAGATCGTGATGCTGGCGGTCGTTGCGGCCGAAAGGTTGACGGGAAGCGTCCACTGCAGGGTCTTGCGGTTGAACTCCATCTCGCCCGAGAGATCGCCCGCAACGGTCAGATTGTCGATGTGGAGTCCGCTCCACCATCCTTCGACCGTATTGAGGGTCGTGTAGTAGCATCCTGCGGGTTCCGGGAACCAGAAGTTCCAGTGGCTGTCGTCCGACGAGGCGTAGAAGGTCTTGCCGTCCTCGCCGAGGTTGCCCCACACGATGTTGTTCGCCTCGCGGAACCACCAGTTCTCCCATCCGGCGACGCCCATGAAGCCCGTATAGATGCCGTTCTCCTCGGGCGATGCCAGACGCATCGAGGTCTCGCCCCAGTTGCTGTCCAGCACGGTGCCGAGCACCAGGCTGATGCGGTAGATCTGCACGTTGACCTCCAATACGTTGGAATAGGTCGGGTCGATGTTGGCGCCCAGCACCGAACGGATCCGGATATAGAGGGGTGCCATTTGGTCGGCCTCGTACCCCAGCCGTCCGAGCAGGGCGTTCAGATCGTCGTTGAGGAACTGGTACGAACGGGCCTCCTTGTCGAGTGTGATTTCGAGCTTGTTGACAAACTCGGCGTCGCTCGACAGCTCGATGATCTGTTCGGCATAGTTTACGGGGGCCTGCAGCTGCGGGTCGCTCAGCGAGATTTGCCCGTCACCGCTCCAGTAGAGGGTCAGAACAAGGGCGTCCGGGGTGTCGGGACTCAGCGTGATGTCGTGCGATCCACCGCCGAGCGAGATGTCGTCAGTCGGTTCGATGTAGACCGGGTCGATGTCGCTTGCGCAGGAGGTAACTCCCAAAAGCGCGGCGCAGAGCAGACTCCGGCAGAGGATGGATTGAAATATGTTTTTCATGGTTCGGTTCTAGTAAAGCGGGTTCGAAAGGTTGGGATTGGCCGTAAGATCCGTGTCGGGGATCGGGTAGATGTTGTAGCGTGCGTTGACCGCGCGTCCGTCCAGTACGCCGCCCTTCCACTGCCAGAGGTAGCTGTCTGTCGTGAAACGGTCGAAGCGGATCAGGTCGGTGCGGCGCACCGATTCGAGATAGAGTTCGCGGCCCCGTTCGTCGAGCAGGAAGTCGAGCGTCAGGTCGGCATCGGTGATTTTGCCGCTCTCGTCCTGCCGGTAGGCGCGCAGCCGCACCTGGTTGACCAGGTCGAGCGCTTCGCTGCGCGACAGTCCCGCGCCGCCGCGAAGACAAGCCTCGGCTGCCATCAGGTAGACGTCGGCCAGGCGGAACAGCGGGTAGTCGGTCGAACATCCCGTGGCCGCGGAGTTCGAGGCGGCCACGCCCTCGTCGGTCAGATTGGTGAACTTTTCGTAGAAGTAGCCCTCAGCCTGGTTGTCGATGGCACCCGTAAAATACTGCGACTGTCCGTCGGTGTAGAACATCGCCCGGCTGTCGGCTGTCGATGCCACGTCTCCGAACTTCTCGACAATCTCGCCCCGCGCGCGGAACATGCCCCAACCGCTCGAAAGCCCGTATTTTGCGGGATCCTGCGAGCTGGAATTTCCGCACGACCCGCAGACGAGGTAGGTGCCGCCGCCCCACGTTACGGAGGTTGTGGCGTCGCATACCATGGCAAAGAGAATCTCGTGCGTCCGCTTGTGGTTGTCGGCGTTGAAGAGCTTCGCATAGTCCGGCTCCAGGTAGAAGGCCGGATTGCCGATAATCTGTTGACAGGCCGATATGCAATCCGTGTAGTATTGCACGTCGACGCTCCCGCGGTAGACGGCGCTGTTGAGGTAGAGACGTGCCAGAAGCGCCCAGGCTACGGGCTTGCCGGCCCGTCCGTATTCGTTCGTGTCGGGGAGGGCCTGTCCCGAGGCATCGTCGACGAGGGTGGTCAGCTCCGACTCGATGAAGTCGAACAGCCCCGTACCGTCGAACGCTTCGGGGATGTAGCCGCTGACGGGCGTATTCTCATCGACCTTGGGGCCCTGGCGGTAGAGGTCGAGTACCATCCAGTAGCTCAGGGCGCGCATGAAACGCGCTTCGGCGCGGTAGGTGCGGATCTCGGACTGCTCCGAGGCCTCGAAACGGGCGATTTCGCTCTCCGTGCAGTGGCGCAGGAACTCGTTGCAGAGCGAAATGTTGAAGTAGAGCCAGTAGTAGGAGTCCGAAACCCACGAATCCTTCTCGCTCCAGCTCATGTAGGTCAGGTCCGAGAGGTTGTTGCCCGAGAGCCACGTGTTGGCCATTTCGTCCGTGGCGGCCTCCTGCAGGTTGAAGTAGCCGCGTGAGAAATCCTGCCCGTTGATCGTCGTCAGGTCGCCGTCGGCGCCGCCCTGACCCTGCCCGGCAAGGACGTATGAGGCGTAGATCTTCGCCAGGACCATCCGGTAGTTCGAGGCTTGTGCATAGACCTCCGAGGAGGTGGTTTCGGTCGTGGGCATCTGGTCGAGGTCGCCGACACACGATGCGGTCAGAAGTCCCAGCCCGAAGAGTGCGGAATATAGAATGGTTCGAATTTTCATGGTTGTAGGTTTAGAAGTTGAGACCGATAGTCAGCGAATAGATGCGCGGACGGGGATAGACCGAGGAGTCGACGCCGTTGGCCGTTTCGGGATCGACGCCCGTATATTTCGTAATCGTAAAGACGTTCTGCACCATGGCCGAGACCTGCAGGTTGAGATGCTTGCACACCTTTCCGAAATCGTAGGTCAGTTGCAGGTTGTCCATCTTCAGGAACGAGGCGTTCTCCAGGTAGTAGTCGCTCAGATACTGGCGCTTGGTGAAGCGGGTGTCGAGGAAGCTGCGGTTGAGGTTGTTCAGCTGGTAGTCGTTGTAGCTCATCGTCTCCCAGGCGCCCGTGTTCATCGCCATGCCGTTGAAGATGTATCCGCCGAGGTTGGCGCGCAGCGAGGTCGAGAGGGTCCAGTTGCGGTACCGAACCGAGGTCGAGAATCCGAGGATCCAGTCCGGGGCCGGCGAGTGGCAGTGGTAGCGGTCGTTGGTCGTGATCTCCCCGTCGCCGTCCAGATCGGCGTACATGCCCTCGATCGGGCGTCCCGTCTCGGGGTCGTAGAGCTGCTTGTAGAGGTAGAACGAGTAGGGGGCGTAGTTCGTCGAGAAGACCTGCATCTGGTAGGCGTCGATCCACGGTCCGACCTCCGTGTCGGGGCTCGGGGCTCCGGGCGTCAGGGTGAGGTTGCGGATCCGCACCTGCTGCCAGGCGGCGTTGGCGCTGGCCGTCCAGCTCCAGTCCTTCGTGTCGAGGATGTGGGCCGTGAGGGAGAGCTCGACACCCTGGGAGTCGACGTTGCCCACGTTTTCGAGCATCAGTTTGTCGAAGTTCGTGCCTGCGGGAACGGGCACCGTCGCCAGGAGGTTCTCGGTCTTGCGCGTGTAGTAATCCGCCGAGAAGGTGATCCGGTTGTCGAGCAGTGCCAGATCGAGGCCGTAGTTCCACGCCTTGGTCGTCTCCCACTTCAACTCGGGATTGTAGGCCTCGGGGCGGTAGGTATAGACGGGGTTGCCGCCGAACTGGTACTGCGCACCGTCGAGTCCCGGCGTGTAGACGGGGATGTAGCCGTAGTTCGTGATGCCGTCCTGCTGACCCGTCACGCCGTACGAAACGCGGAGCTTCAGGTCGTTGACCACCCGGCGCAGCGGTGCGAAGAACTCCTCCTGCGAGATGCGCCAGGCAAGGGCTACGGAGGGGAAGGTGCCCCAGCGATTATCCTTCGAGAAGCGCGATGAACCGTCGCGACGCATGGTGACCGTCAGCAGGTAGCGGTCCATCAGGGTGTAGTTCAGACGTCCGTAGTAGGAGATCAGGGCGTGCCGCTGATCGGTGGCCGCCGTCGAGGATTGTTGTACGCCGTCGACGTTGAGTTCGGCGTAGAACGGGGTTGTGTACTTCCAGAACTGGTAGTCGTAACCGACCGTCAGGTCGATGTTCGAACGGATGGCCTCGATGTCGCGGTTGTAGTTGGCATAGAGGGTCAGCAGCCGGTTGTAGTTGCGTTGCGGACCATAGTCGTAATCGCGACCGCCGGTCGTATAGTAGGCGTAGGCCTCCTTCGGTACGTAGATGTGCCCCTCGCCCTGCGACCAGTCGTAACCGCCGGTGGCATGGAGCCGCAGCCCCTTGACCCAACGGACGTTCCAGTCGATGTCGACGTTTCCGACCACGCGGTAGACATCCGACGTGGATTCGTATTGATTCAACCGTCCTACGGCGTTGGCCAGGGCGCCCGTGACGGGTGCGCCGTTGTTGTCGACAGCCTCGGTGTAGCCGCCGAAGGCGTCGCTGCCCGAATAGACGGGGATCGTCGGGTTGAGCGTCGCACCGCCCCAGATGGCCGAGGTGTCGGCAAAACGGTTCTTGGAGTAGGCCCCTTTCAGACTGATGTTGAACCGGAGATCGTTCTGGAAAAAGGTCGGGCTGAGGTTCAGGTTGCCTGTGAATCGGCGGGCGTTGTCGGTCTTGAGGATACCGTCCTGATAATAGGCTCCGGCCGAGACGCGGAAGGGCAGCCACTTGGTCGCACGTCCCGACAGGCTGAGGTTGTTGTCTGTGCCGAAGGCCAGCTGGTAGATCTCGTCGTTCCAGTCGGTGCGGGCCGTTCCCAGCAGCGATTTCTGCCGGTCGGTGCCGTACTGGTTCACAATGGAGATGAATTCATCGGTCGAGAGCATGTCGGCCGTGCGGGTCTTCGTGGAGAGGGAGTTCGTCGTCTGGAACGAGAGCTTCAGGCCGTCGCCCGAGCCCTTTTTCGTCGTGATGATGATGACGCCGTTCGAGGCGCGCGATCCGTAGATGGCCGTCGACGAGGCATCCTTCAGCACCGTCATGCTCTCGATGTCATTGGGGTTAATCAGACTCAGGAAGTTGCCACTTCCGGAGACCGAACCGCCCACTTCCATCGGCACACCGTCCAACACGATGAGCGGGTCGTTCGAGGCGTTGAGTGAAGCCCCGCCGCGGATGCGGATGGTCGATCCGGCCGTCGGCGAACCGCCTCCGTTGACGATCTGCACACCGGCGATCTTTCCGTTGACTAGTGCCTCGGGCGAGGAGATCATACCTTTGTTGAAATCCTTCTCGCCGACCGAGGCCACCGAACCGGTCAGGTCGTTTTTCTTGCGGACGCCGTAGCCGATGACCACGATCTCCTCGACACTTTGAGCGTCGGTGCGGAGTTTGATGTTCATGACATCGGCGGTGATATCAACTGTCTGCGTGACATAGCCAACATAGGAGACGATCAGTTGTGCCGCAGTCGTCGGGACGTCGAGCTGATAGGTGCCGTTGAGGTCCGTGGCGATCCCCACGGTGGTGCCGACCACCTGGACCGTAGCGCCGATGAGCGGCATCCCCGAGTCGTCGGAGACGGTGCCCGTGATCTTTCTCGTGTTTTGGGTAAATGCGTCTGTCGGGCAGAGCAGCACTGCTGCAAGCAGGATCCACACGCAGCGCCACAGGATTTGCACCTTCCTGGCCTTTTGCCGCCGGGTCGGAACGGGTGAATGCGATGCCATCGAATGGGGCATCCATGCGATGAGTTTAGGTTCAGTCATACTTCGTGACTTTTCGATAGGTTAGTTAATAGGTCGGACGAACCGGTAATCATCCCGGCCGTCATCACAAAAGTACCCAACCCGGGCGAGCCCGTCTCGCACAAAAAAGACAAATCATGCAACATATGGGACGTCGATCCGCATGTGTGTCTGTGCAAGGGACTATTTGTCAGGCGTCTCCGAATATTGACTCGGTTTGCAGCCGTATTGGGCGATGAAACATTTGGTGAAGTACGACGGGGTTCCGAAGCCTACCATGTAGGCGATCTCGGCGATGGTGAACTTGTGCTGCGACAGCAGTACGACGGCCTGCTTCATCCGGATCTGACGGATGTATTCGACCGGGGTGACGCCCGCATATCTCTTGATCAGGCGGCCGAGCTGCTTGTTTCCGATCCCGGTCTTCTCGCACAGCGATTTCACGTTCAGTTCGGTGTCGTCGATATGCTCCTCGATCGTGCGGGTTACCAGGTCGAGCAGGCGTTCGTTGCCCGATTCGGCGACGATCGGCGCAACGGTCGTGATCTGCTCGATGCGCAGCGACTCCCGGACCGCGTCCTTCACCTGCAGCCGCTGCTCCACCAGAGCGCGCAGCAGAGGTGCCTCGAAAGGCTTCGAAAGGAAAGTGTCGATGCCGAGCCGGGCCGCCTGCGTCTCCGTTTCGTTGTCCTCCCGGGCCGTCACCATGATGATCGGGATGGATGCAAAGGCCGGCATTGCCTTGATGCGCCGGCACATCTCCATCCCCGACATGACGGGCATCATTTCGTCGGTGAGGATCAGCTCCGGGCGGAACGTCGGCAGCAGCGCGAGGCCCGCCCGGCCGTTCGAGGCAATCTGGCACTCGCAAAGCTCCGAAAGGATATCTCGGATGAGTTCGGCAACGGCCCGGTTGTCCTCGACGATGAGGACCCGGGGCTTGGCCAGATCCGGGTTTGCCTCGTGGACCGGGGCTGCGGATGCCTCGGGCGCCTCGTAGGGGAGCCGGACGGTGAAGGTTGTGCCCATGTTCTCGCAACTCTCCACCCCGATCTCGCCGCCGTGCATCTCGACATAACGCTTGACCAGATAGAGGCCGATGCCGGTTCCGTTTTTCAACTCGGCGGTCCGCGACGAGCGGAACAGCCGCTGGAAGATCAGCTGCTGCTCCCCGGCGGGGATCCCTACGCCGTCGTCCGAAACCCGGATCTCGATCGAACTGCCGATCCGTCGGATGGAGCATCCGATCGTGGCATCCTCCTTCGAATACTTGCACGCATTGGAGATGAGGTTGTTGAAGACGGATTCCATCTTCACGACGTCCCACTCGGCCGTCAGGGGTTCGTTGCCCGCCGTGAAGACGAAATGCACCGACGGCCACGCCTCGGCGTAGGAGTCGAAGATGCTCCGGCAGAACTCCGTGACATCGACCCGCGAGCGGATGATCGGGGCCTCCGTTTCGAGGTCTACCCGGTCGATCTCGACGGTCTTGTGCACCATCTCGTTGATCCGGACGGCGTTCTTGTGGATCACATCGAGCGTGTGGCGCATCTTCTTGTCCGTGACCTCCTCGCGCAACTGGCTCACCGGGCCGAGGATCATCGAAAGCGGGGTTTTCAGTTCGTGCGAGATGTTGGTCAGAAACTCCATCTTGTGACGGATGCTCGACAGCGTCTGGTCGCGTTCGCGCTGTTCGAGACGTTTGCGGTCGCGGCGCCGCAGCAGGACGATCGTCGAAAGCGTCGCCCCGCCGAGGATGAGAAGGTAGGCGCAGATGGCATACCAGCGCGCATACCAAGGCGCGAGCACCTTGATCTGCAGCCTTACTGGAGTCGCTCCGACGGCGTAATGCTTGATGAACAGTTCGTGGGTGCCGGACGGCAGATGCGGGACGGAGAGGGTGTTCTCTCCCGGAGGCAGCACTACGTAATCATCCGTAATCCCGGGAATGTGGTATGCGTAGCGATAGGTCATTACCGGGTTGCAGTCGAGCGAACTCAGCTCGATCTTCAATTCGTTGGAGGCGGACTTCAACGTGATGGTTGACAGCTCGGTCCCCGCGAGAAACGGTGTCGACGCAACCTTTCCGTCGACGATTGTCCGCATGATGTTCACCTTTTTCTCTCGGATGTCGTCGACAATCCATCCAGGGTTGACCTGAATGATCTCGTCGGCGCTTCCCAGCAGAACACTTCCATCTGCGGGATCGAGGTAGATGGAGAAGTACGACCGGTCGGGAACGGGCAGTAGGTTGACCTCGCCCGAATCGGTCTCCAGGGTCCATACGCCCGTTGAGGTGACGATCCACAGGTCGTCGCCGACCTTTTCCAGGTCGATGATGTTGTCGCTTCCCGATCCGCTGGTCGGAAGCCGGTATAAGCGGGTCTGGTCCATCGCCTGCGACACCCGCAGGAGTTTGTCGGTGGCTCCTACCCAGATCTCGTCGTCCGGGGCGATGTAGAGTGTGTTGGGGTAGTTGCCGGTCAGCTCCTTTACGCTGATGCTCTGTTGCCGGTCGTCGCCAAGCTGGATCAGGGAACCGTCCCGGAAGAGGATGGCCCACAGGGTCCCCCGGCTGTCCAGGGCGATCCGGTTGACCAGGTTGTTGGGCAGTCCCGTCTCCGTATTGATCGCCTGCTGTGCCCGGCATACCTCGCCGGCTTTCAGTGTTGCGGGGTCCACGGCCATGATGCCGCCCAGGTAGCTGCCCACCCAGAGGCGTGCGTCGGCATCCTCGACGATGCTGTAGCACCAGTTGGCGTTGTATTTCCCGCCGGCATCCTCGATGTGGAAACTCTCGAAGCGGTGTCGGCGCTTGTCGAAACGGTTCAGCCCGCCGTCGGTCGCCACCCAGACCGTTCCGTTGCGGTCCTGGAAGATGTCCCGGACCCGGTTGTGCGAAAGTCCGCTGTTCGCATTCCCGGGCAGGAACCATTCGGTCTCCTCGTCCGCCGCGCGGATGATGCCGTTGGGCCCGCCGAGCCACAAGGCTCCGTTTGAATCGCGCAGCATGGAGGAGATCTGGTTGCCGTCGCCGCGTCCGGTCAGGGTGCTCAACTGGATGATGTTCAGACCCGAGGTGGTGTTGGTGATCGAAAGCCCCGTATCGGTCCCGGCCAGCAGGTTGCCTTCGGCATCGACCCTCAGCGACCAGATGATGTTGTTGGCGATGGAGCCCGGGAGGCGCGAATCGTGCCGGTGCAACGTCGTGCCCTGCTCCTTGGTGAGGAGATACAGCCCGTTGTCGGTCCCGGCCAGCAGGCCTTCGGCGCAGAGCTGCAGGGATTTGACCGAATTACCCTTCAGGGTTTCGGACACGACGCGCTGTGCCGACAGATCATAGGTGAGCAGGCTGCCTTCGGTGCCGACATAAAGGATCCGATTTTCGGGATCGAGGGCCAGGGCATTGACAAAAATCGAGGATTTGTCCGTTCCCCGGTATTCCAGCCTGATTGGTTCGATCCGGTTGCCGGAGAGGTCGTATCGGCACAGCCCGCGGTAGGTCCCAACGTAGAGGCGTTCCCGGTCGTATAAAAGGGCATATACGGCATCATGGGGTAGAACCAGGTCGCATTTTCTCAATATGTCGGTCTGGAAATCGTATTCGTACAGCCCGGACAGGGCTCCGATCCACAATTTGTCCTTCTCGGAGATCATGGCGCGGATCTCGGAAGGGTTGTGATCTGCTGCCGGGTATCGCACCGTCCCCGATCGGGTATTGAGTATCTGCAAACCGTTGTTCGTGCCGAGATAGAGCGTCCCTTGGCGGGATATGACTCCGTAAATCTGGCATCCGGGAAATCCGTTGTCTGTCCCGTATCCATATATCTTGTATCCGTCATAACCGAAAAGGCCATAATCGGTTCCCAGCCAGATCAATCCGTTTTCGGCGTGTGTGATTGCATGGACTGCCATTGGCATATTGCCGACGGAGATGTTTTTCCAGAGCAGGTGTTCCGCGGCTTGTGTCCGGATGCAAAAGGCAAGGGTAAGGAGTATGGATGTCAAAAATCTTTTCATGATTTTGTCGCCTAAAAACCTCAATATGCATTGAGCGGATGGTCGTGTAAACAAAGTTAATTTATTTTCTCGAGAAACGTTGTCGAAACAATTCGATAAACTTCATTTGGGCCCCTAAGTTATCTATGTTTATTATTCAGAAAAGATTGGCGGAATAATAGAAAAATTCTGTGATATGGCATTAAAAAAGTTGAATAGCCTCCTCTCCTGGACCGAGAATCTGACACGGTGGATACCTTCGAAGCGCTCGGCAAAGAGTCGTTTGACGATGAACCGGCTGCGGTTGTGCTCCAATCCGGCGGCAGCAAGCATCTGCCGGAAGCGAATCTCCTGCTCCTCGTTGAGCCGGAACGAGTATTTGTAACTCGGGGTTTGAGATAAAAGGTTGTTTTTTCGCTGACGGGTCATTCAATGGAAGAGAAGATTTGGGGTTCGACTTGGGAGAACACCGCCCGCCTCGCAGAGCGAGGACCTTTGTCGGACAAACCGCCGGTTGTCGGACAAAGGTACACCTCGCTCCCGTCAGGCGACGGGTACAGTTCCGGCATCCGTAGAGGACAATTCCTCTCCCGAAAAAGCAGCTCCGAAACGAAAGATTCTCCGCTGCAATATTACAAGGATCTTCAGGGATTAAAAAGCGCGGTTGTCGGCCATGCAAGGTCTCCGGAGGACACCGGGTCGGGAATCAGGTGTTTTGTCGTATCTTGTGGCGGAAACTCTCCATCAGTTCGTTTATTCATGTGAAGAGGCCGAAATGAAAACATGCGAGAATGGTGTTTTGAGAAGATCCGTACATGAAATCAACCATCTATGAATGGATGTAGCCAATCTATCGTTTCATTTTTAATATTTGTACTCATGAACCGAACCAAGCAAACTTCAAAGCCGACATCCAAACAAAGTGCACATAAGAAGACCTCTATTGATGAGTCCTTTGCGCAGCTTCTCCCGAATCTCCTTCCCGTAACGATAGACGCTGTGCCGGCAAAGGCAGCTCCGAATGATGCGAATCCGCTCTCTTCAGAAGTTGCAACAGGTGGGGCGACTTTGCCCCACGGAGAAAAGATAGCCGCCTCCGGGCCGGATGCGGTGCCAACGGCCACCCGTCGAAAACGTATCCAGCTTCCCGATTTCCAGGAGACCTTTTTCAAACCGGTTCGATGCGGTTGTGAACGTTCGGCTATCTATGTCAGCCTTTCGACCAGACGACGGGTGATGGCAGTCCTCCACCTGCTGGGTGGGGACGGCGCGAGGTTGACGGCACTCGTGGATAACATGTTGTGCTTCGTACTCGATCTGTATGGTGATGAATTGAACGATCTTCACGAAAAGAAGAACTGTCGCCGGATGTTTTAACTACCCATCCTCTGCACGGCTATGCAGTCGCAGTGGCTGGTCTGAAAACAATCGGGCGGAAAGGAACCAGTCCAGTTCCTTTCCGCTCGGTCCTTTACCGGTATCAGGCCGTTAGGATTTTCCCGATTTTTTGCATCTCCCGACTGATATTCGCTTCGGATATTTTGGCATAATGACGGGTCATGTTGGTATTCGAGTGACCGAGGATCTTGGCGATTATATCAATTGGCATCCCGTATTCGATTGCCAGGGTTGCGAACGTATGTCGGGCCAGGTGGACTGTCAGGTTTTTGTTGATCAGGCAAATATCGGCAATCTCCTTCAGATAGGCGTTCATCTTCTGATTGCTCGGAACGGGCAGCAGCTTTCCTTTGAGTTGTAGCTCGGGATCCCGTTCGTATTTTTGCAGAATCCGAATCGGATGCGGCAGTAGCGGAATCCGACTTACGACTGCGGTCTTCTCCCGTGGTTTGTGAATCCACAGGGTGCCGTTCTTGTCGGTCGTGATGTGCTCGGGCCGCAGGTGGTCAACATCCGTGAAGGCCAGTCCTGTCAGCGCACAGAAGCAGAAAACATCCCGAATCCGCTCCAGCCGTTCGTTGGGCATCGGGCGTTTCAGCAGCAGGTCCAGCTCCGCCTTCGTCAACGGTACCTTGACATTCGTCTTGTCGATCTTCATCTTGTAGAAGCGGAAGGGATTCTTCTCAATCCACTCGTTCCGGATGGCATAGAGGATGAAGTTCTTCAGGCAGCAGAGCAGATTGACCGCTCCGTTGTTCCTGCATTTGTGCCTCGTCTGCATATGGGTGTTCAGCCCGTCGATATACTCGTAGGAGATCCTGTCCAGCGGCAGGTCCTCTTTTTGATATTGAACTTGGGTGTATTCGGTCATATAACGCAGCAGGCGGTGGTATTTGTTGGCTGTGACCTGTGTGATGCGGCTACCGACCTCTTGCTGCCGTTTTTCGCAGTATTTCGAGAATTCGGCAAGGAAGAGTCGGGTGGTGCCGCCCGGATTCTCGAGCCGCTCCTTGATGGTGAAGCAGTCTGGTATCCTGCCTTCCCGAATCAGAGCGTCGTAGGCCGCCAGGATATTGGCCCGATAGCTGTCTACGATGCCGTTGATTTGCAGGGCCACCTTGTCCCGATGCAGGGAGCGTTCCAGCCGTTGGTTCCAGCGTTCGGGCTCAATTTGGCAGCGGGTGTAGATCTCGGTTGAGTGGCCGGAGGTGGTGATTCGGGCATAGATGGGCGCTTTGCCCTTTTTGGAGATTCGGGCCTTCTTGCAGAAGAAGACCACGGAGAAGGTTGTTCGACGCATGGCTGCATGTTTTTTAAGGGTTAAACAAACGTTTGCAGCATGGGATATATTGCGACGCAAATCGATGTAAAACAGTGCATTGTGTGTAAATCGTGGCCTATTTTCGGTCCGGAGCAAAACAGGTCACGATTTGGCCTCGAACTCGTTGCCTGAAAATGCATTTTCAAGAACCGTACAAAAACAAAAAAGCCTTACATATCATTGATACATAAGGCTTTTTGCTTGTTTTGGCGCTTCCCTTTCCTGCGCCCTGGGGTGGAAGAAGGGGCTCGAACCCTCGACCTTCGGAACCACAATCCGACGCTCTAACCAACTGAGCTACATCCACCATGTGATCTCATTGCAGGGAGATCGTCCTTTCGAGGTGCAAATGTAATACGTTTTTTCGGTCCGTGCAAAAAAATCCGCCGAAAAATGTTGTCTTTCCCTTCGGGCGTGACAAAATGGCAGTCCGCCCTGCGACTTTGTCACGCAAAACCTGCCAAACCGCACTTGGCACAACTCTTGTCGGGAAGGAGGGTGCGAAAGCAAAAAAACATAACATAACTTAAAAACATAGAACTATGAACGTAAAACCGTTATCGGACCGTGTGCTGATCCTCCCGAATCCTGCGGAGGAGAAGACGGCCGGGGGTCTGATCATCCCCGACACGGCAAAGGAGAAACCGCTGGCAGGCAAAGTCATCGCAGTCGGCCCCGGCACTTCGGAGGTCAAGATGGAGGTCAAGGTGGGCGATCAGGTGCTCTACGGCAAGTATGCCGGTCAGGAGATTCAGATCGACGGCGAGACTTACCTCATCATGAAGCAGAACGACATTCTGGCGATCATCTAATCAACATCTAAAAAACGGAAAACACCATGGCAAAGGATATCAAATACAATGTCGAGGCGCGCGAACTCCTCAAGGAGGGTGTCGATGCGCTGTCGAACGCAGTGAAGGTAACGCTGGGCCCCAAGGGTCGCAACGTGATTATCGACAAGAAGTTCGGTGCTCCCCAGATCACCAAGGACGGTGTGACGGTCGCCAAGGAGGTCGAGCTCGAGGATGCATTCGCCAACATGGGTGCACAGATGGTCAAGGAGGTTGCTTCGAAGACCAACGACGATGCCGGTGACGGAACAACGACGGCAACGGTGCTTGCACAGTCGATCATCGGTGTGGGCCTGAAGAACGTGACCGCCGGTGCCAACCCGATGGACCTCAAGCGCGGTATCGACAAGGCCGTGGCCAAGGTTGTCGAGTCGCTGCGTGCACAGAGCCAGGAGGTCGGCTCGGACTTCGCGAAGATCGAGCAGGTGGCTTCGATCTCGGCCAACAACGACCACAACATCGGCAAGCTGATCGCCGAGGCGATGGCCAAGGTCAATAACGAGGGTGTGATCACCGTCGAGGAAGCCAAGGGCACCGACACGCATGTGGAGGTGGTCGAGGGCATGCAGTTCGACCGCGGTTACATTTCGGCCTACTTCATGACCGATCCCGAGAAGATGGAGGCGCAGCTCGAGAAGCCCTACATCCTCATCACGGACAAGAAGATCTCGACGATGAAGGAACTTATGGGCGTGCTCGAGCCGGTTGCCCAGAGCGGCCGTTCGCTGCTGATCATCGCCGAGGATGTCGATGGCGAGGCGCTGTCGGCCCTCGTGGTGAACAAGCTGCGCGGTACGCTGAAGATCGCCGCCTGCAAGGCCCCGGGCTTCGGTGACCGCCGCAAGGAGATGCTCGAGGATATCGCCATCCTGACCGGTGCCACGGTCGTATCGACCGACAAGGGCATGAAGATCGAGGATACCGACCTCTCGATGCTCGGATCGGCCGACAAGGTGACGCTCAACAAGGAGAACACGACCATCGTCGATGGCGCCGGTCAGAAGGAGGCCATCGCCGCACGTGTGGCCCAGATCCGTGCCTCGATCGAGAAGGCTACCTCGGACTACGACAAGGAGAAGCTGCAGGAGCGTCTGGCCAAGCTGTCGGGCGGTGTGGCCGTGCTCTATGTCGGTGCCGCTACGGAGGTCGAGATGAAGGAGAAGAAGGACCGTGTGGACGATGCACTGGCCGCAACGCGTGCCGCAGTCGAAGAGGGTATTGTTCCGGGTGGCGGCGTGGCCTACATCCGTGCTACGGCATCGCTCGAGGGTATGAAGGGCGACAACGAGGATCAGACGACGGGTATCCAGATCGTCAAGCGTGCGATCGAGGAGCCGCTGCGCCAGATCGTGGCCAACGCCGGCGGCGAGGGCTCGGTTGTCGTGAACAAGGTGCGCGAGGGCGAGGGAGCCTTCGGATACAACGCCCGCGACGACAAGTATGAGGACATGCTCAAGGCCGGTATCATCGACCCGACGAAGGTGTCGCGTGTCGCTCTGGAGAACGCCGCTTCGATCGCCTCGATGTTCCTGACGACCGAGTGCGTCCTGGCTGAGAAGAAGTCCGAGCAGCCGGCTCCGGCCATGCCCGCCGGCGGCATGGGCTCAAAATTTTCATTATTGCAATAGTTATGATAGAAAAACTTAACTTTTGGA
>OGYP01000831.1_pt1 | contig 15284 bp, 16 predicted proteins | sample 1576571 | NCBI WGS metagenome assembly OGYP01 (sample SAMEA3541559, study PRJEB24748) | human gut metagenome | biome: human gut; feature: human-associated habitat; material: faeces | place: China | collected 2012
GGGAAAATATGAAAGAAAGAGAAAACTATAAAAAATTCTGGGACAAGTATAAAGAAATAGCAAAACTAAAAGATGTAGACTTTGTTGAATATATGAGAAAAAAAGAAGTATTATTTATAAAAGATGATATGAAGAAAATTCAAAATACGAAATTTGATTATTCAAAAATCATTGTGTATTATAAAAGAAAATTAGTAGACTATGGAGCTATAAGAGAATTAAAAAATACTTGTAGAACAGCAGAAAAATATATAGGAACAATAAAACAAAAAGAAAATAGGGTGAGTGCATAATGTATGAAATTACATATTTAGATTTAGCAGAAGATAAAAGCTATGATGAAATTGTAAAAAAAGTATTACAAAAATGTTATGAAGAAGAAAAGTTATTAGACTCAAAATTAATAATAACGATAACATTTACAACACCAGAACAAATACATAAAATAAATAAGGAATATAGACAAGTTGATAGACCAACAGATGTATTATCATTTCCAATGTTTGAAAGAAAAGAATTAGAAGAAAAAATAGCAAAACAAGACTTTGAACATGAAGATGTATTAGGAGATATAATAATATCAATAGAAAAAGTCAAAGAACAAGCAATTGAATACGGACATAGTTTTGAAAGAGAACTAAGCTATATGTTAGTACATGGCTTTTATCATTTAATGGGTTATGACCATATAAAAGAAGAAGACAAAAAAGAAATGAGACCAAAAGAAGAAAAAATTCTAAATGAATTAAAAATAACAAGAGAATAAAGGAGTTCTTATGGAAGGTAAAGGTACTAAAATATTAATAGGAATATTAATAATATTGATAATTGCAACAGGTGCAGTTATGGCTTATAAAATTATGAGTGATAAGAAAAATAATGAAACACAAGAAGTTGCAGAAACAAATAACACAGAAAATAGTATATTAACTGCTGGAATAGAAGAGAAAAAGGTTCAAATTTTTAATGGAAAAGATAGGCCAATAGCAGTGATGATAGATAATCATAATCAAGCATGGCCACAAGCAGGTTTAAACAAAGCATATATGGTATATGAAATTATAGTTGAAGGTGGAGAAACAAGATTAATGGCATTATTTAAAGGAGTGACAGTTGATAAAATAGGACCAGTAAGAAGTTCAAGACACTATTTTATAGATTATGCAATGGAAAATGATGCAATATATGCACATTATGGATGGAGCCCACAAGCTGAAAGTGATATAAAAAAATATAGTATAAATAACCTAAACGGAATTACAGAAAGTACATCAACATTCTGGAGAGTTAAAGATAAATCAGCACCACATAATGCAGTAACAAGTACAGAAGCAATATTAAAAGCAGCAAAATCAAAAGGCTATAAGACAACATCTGATAAAGAAAGTGTATTAAATTATGTTACAAATGAAGTAAAATTAGAAGACGGAATTACAGCAAATAGTGTAACAATTCCACATTCTACATTACAAAAAGTAAAATATGTATATGATGAAACAAATCAAGTATATAAAAGATATGCAAGAAACAAAGCACAAACAGATTGGGACACTGGAAATGCTGTAACAACAAAAAATATAATAATAACATTCTGTGACAATTACACATTAACAGATAGCGAAAATAAAGGGAGACAAGGACTTAAAAATATAGGAACATTTGATGGGTACTATATAACAAATGGAAAAGCAATAAAAATAAAATGTACAAAAACAGCAAGAGACCAACAAACAAAATATGAAGACCTAAATGGAAATGAAATAAAAGTTAATGATGGTAATACATGGGTAAACATTTGTCCAACAGATGCACAAGTAGAAATGGAGTGAAAAAATAATGAACGTTTATGATACAGCAAACAGATTAGCAGAAGAATTAAAACAATCAGAAGAATATTCAAATTATAAAATGGCGAAAGAAACATTAAATATAAATCATGACTTAAAAAATAAAATAAAAGAATTTGAAGAGGCTAGATATGATGCACAAATAACAGCAATGCAAACAGGAAAAAATGATGAAGAAAAAGTGAAAAAAATGCAAGATTTATATGTAGAATTAATCCAAGATGATATTGCAAAAAAATATTTTGAAGCAGAAATGAAATTCAATATTTTATTAGCAGATGTTAATAAAATTATTGGAGATGCAGTAAAGGACGTAATTCAATAATGAGAAGAGGGATATTTAATAATCCCTCAATTTTTATTAATACAAAAGAGTTTAAGTAAGGGAGAGTTATAAGGATTATGGAATTTATAATAATATTAGTAGTTTTAACCTTAATATACATATTTTTAAAAATAGTTTTTTGTGTGAAAATAAAAAAATTAAAACAATTTGAAAAAGATGAATATTTAGATAAAGTAGTTAGTAAATACCCAGAAAACACTCAAATATGCGAAGAAATATTAAAAAAAGTAAACAATAATACTGTAAAAATAGAAGAAGATCCAAATGCAAATACAACATTATATTTAGTTATGAGCAATAAAATCTTTATAGCAAATCTAAACAAAAGTTATACAAGAATTCAAACAATAGCTCATGAATGTTTACACTCAATTCAAGATAAAAGAATACTATGGAGTAATTTTATATTTTCAAATATATATTTAATATATTTTATTATTATTGCGATTTTGGGCATATTAAAAATATTACCATATAAAATGCTATTCTTAGCAATATTTTTGGTATTAGGTTTAGTATATTATTCAATAAGAACATACCTTGAAAATGATGCAATGATAAAAGCTAGATTTTTAGCAAAAGAATATATGGAAGAAAAAGGGATTTCTTCTAAAGATGAAATAGAAAGTCTTGTTAAAAAATATGATGAATTAAATGATATTGGAATTAAGTTTACTAATTTTAAATTTTTTGAGGGGATTATTATTAAGGCTGTAATTTTAAGTTTTATATTTATGATATTTTAAATAAAATACAAGGAACTCGAAATTTGTCGAACGAAATATTTCAATATTTACTTGCTTTTTATAATTTAATATGGTAAAATATGCAAGTAATAAAAAAACGGAAAAACCGCAGGGAGGAATTATAAATGGAAATAATAAGAACAATACTAACAGTAATATATTTTATAGTAGCACTTGCTGTAATAATATTAGCAACAATACAATCAAAAGATGATGCAGGATTATCATCAACAATAACAGGTTCATCAACAAATAACTTCTATGAAAAAAATAAAGGTAGAACAAAAGAAGGAAAACAAAAAAGATGGACAATTATTTTATCAATTGTATTTGCAGTATTAACAATAGTATTAGGAATATTATATTTAGCATAAAGATATCAAAAGGCGGGGAAAAAACTCGCTTTTTTTGTATGTAAAAGAGAAAGGAGAATTGCAAAAGCAATTAAATATATATGGAAAAACAAGAATTAATTCTAAATTTTATGAAAGATGAAAATTATACTCCAATGAAGGCTAAAGAAATGGCAATGATTTTAGGAGTACCAAAAAAAGAATATAACCAATTTTTAGATATAATTAAATACTTAGAAGAAAACTATAAAATAGTAAAAAATAGAAAAAATAGATATAGATTAATTGGAGAAAATTTTGTAGAAGGAATATATAGAAAAAATCAAAGAGGCTTTGGATTTGTAAAAATAGATGATAGGGAAGATGAAATATATATTGCAAAAGAGGACTCTTTGAATGCCTTAAATGGTGATAGAGTATTAATAGAAATTACTGAAGAACAAAACAAAGTAAAAAGAGCAGAAGGTAAAATAAAGAAAATAATAAAACATGAAAAAGAAACAGTAGTAGGAACTTTTCAAGAAAGCAGAAATTTTGGCTTTGTTGTACCAGATGATAAAGCATTTGGAACTGATATATTTATATCAAAAGGAAAATTTTTAAATGCAAAAAATAACCAAAAAGTAGTAGTAAAAATAACAAAATATCCACAAAAAGGCAAAAATGCAGAAGGTGAAATTATTGAAGTATTAGGCTCAATAGATGAAGCTGGAGTAGATATGTTATCAATAATAAAAGAATATGATTTACCAGCAGAATTTCCAGAAAATGTTATAGAAGAAGCCAAAAAGTATGGTGATAAAATAGATGCAAAAGACATTCAAAACAGAATAGATTGTAGACAAGATATAATATTTACAATAGATGGAGAAGATGCAAAAGATCTAGATGATGCGGTAAGAGTTATAAAACTAAAAAATGGCAATTATAGACTAGATGTGCATATTGCAGATGTTAGTTATTATGTAAGAGAAGGAAGTTTATTAGATAAAGAAGCACAAATAAGAGGAACAAGTGTATATATGTTAAGTAGAGTTATACCAATGCTTCCAAAAGAACTTTCAAATGGTATCTGTAGTCTAAATGCAGGACAAGATAGATTTACCTTATCTTGCTCAATGGAAATAAATAATAAAGGTGAAGTTGTATCAGCAGAAGTTTATAAAGGAATAATAAATGTAACAGAAAGAATGAATTATCATGATGTTCAAAAAATCTTAGACAAATCAGATGAAAAAGTATTAAAAAATTATGAAAAATATATAGGCAATTTTGAATTAATGGCAGAATTAGCAGAAATACTAAAGAAAAAAAGGTTAGAACAAGGTTATTTAAATTTAGATATTCCAGAAAGTAAAATAGATTTAGATGAAAATGGAAAAGTAATATCAATAGGAAAATATGAAACAAGTTTTAGTAATGAAATTATAGAACAATTCATGTTAAGTGCAAATGAAACAATTGCAGAAAAATTCTATTGGCTAGAAGCTCCATTTATTTATAGAGTTCACGAAGACCCAGACATAGAAAAAGTAAAAGAACTAAATAAATTTTTATATAACTTTGGTTTAAAAATAAGAATAGTAAATGAAAAAATATACCCAAAAGAAGTCTCAAAAATATTAGAAGAAATAAAAGGAAAAGAAGAAGAAAAAGTAGTATCAACATTAATATTAAGAACACTAAAAATTGCTAGATATGAAGCAGAAAACAAAGGACATTTTGGTATAGCAAGTAAATATTACTGCCACTTTACATCTCCAATTAGAAGATACCCAGACTTATTTATACACAGAATTATATCAAAGTATTTAGAAGAAAATTATGTTGTAAGTGACAAATTTATAGAAGATTTTAAACAAAAAGCGATTGATAGAGCAAGAATGTCATCTGAAAGAGAAAAAGTAGCAACAAAGGCAGAACGTGATAGTGAAGATATGAAAAAAGCTGAATTTATGCAAGATAAGATTGGACAAGAGTATGAAGGAATTGTATCTTCTGTTACACAATTTGGTATTTTCGTTGAGCTGGAAAATACTGTTGAAGGATTAATTAGATTTGAAAACTTGGGTAATGAGTATTTTATATATGATGAAGATAGAAAAAGACTTATTGGGGAGAATTCTAATAAGGTCTATAAGATTGGCGATAAGGTTAAAATTAGAGTTGTTTCGGCTAATAAATTGCTTAGACAGATTGATTTTGAGATTGTGGAAGCTTAGGATAATTCTGTGCTAATAAAATAATATTCTAACTGTTGAAGGCTGATATATACTCGTTTTGAAAATATTAAAAGTTCAACTTCATAATTAAGAAACTCTATGCAAAAAATCGGAACCTTTTTCTTCGCTAAAATCCTTGAAAAGGATTTTACGTGAACATTATTCCAATTATTTTGCTTAGAGTTTCTAAATTATTACGTTTCACATATTAATATTTTCAAAACGAGTATATATCAGCCTTCAACAGTTAGAATATTATTTTATTAGCACTACTATATTAGAAAAGATTACTACCAAAATGGAAAAAGCAATAGTAGCAATTCCACCGAATTTTGTTGTTTTCTGTGTTGATTTCGTATATTCCGTAAAATATGCATTTTATTAGAGCATAAATACTAAAAATAAAAAATAAAATGTGGTAAAATAAATTACTCATAATTAAACACCTCTAAGTTTTATTTAGTAATAGGCCAGAGTCTATTGTTGAATTTATAGTAACTTTGAATGTTGAATTCATATAATTATCTCTCCAATTGTAATTAGAAAATTCTTCATTAGTTTTGAAACAAGATAGTGCATATTTTCCAATACCATTTATATCGCTTTTAAATTCTAAAGCAGTTTTGTATAAGTAGTCAGATATTACATTTTCTAAATATTTGTTACAAGAATTAGAAATTGCGGATAATGTAGATGGCTCTAAATAGTCTGAATTTTCATTCATAGAATAAATCTTTGCTGAAAATGAAGAGTCGATTTTTACATAAGGAGCATTGTTTATAATTTCAACTTTTATTTTAGTATCTTTTTTGGGGATTAAAAGAATATCTAAGTTAGAATTTTTATCATTTGGATTTGGAATTGATACTAAAAATGAATTTATATTATTGTGTAAAATATGAAAACATACAGTTTCCATAGAATTTAATTCACCAATAAGTTTATCATCTTTAAAAACAGCCATACCTATATTTTCTGCAGGTCTTGTTCCAGATATTGGTGAAGAACCAGACTTTATTTCAGAATCATTTGAAAAATTGGATTGAGAGCCAGTAAATTTGGAAGAAGTTACACCACCTAAAATTGCATATGGTTCACAACTATTGCATACTAGAGCATTATAAAAATCACCAATTGTTGCATTAGATACATAACCTGTATATTTACTGGAATTTGTAAAAATGTCGTAATATCTAGTTATAGATGTTTCTAAACTAGGAATAGAATTTTTGATATATACATTAGCAGTACAAGTGGTTACAATAATGTTTGATGTAGGTCTAACTTGTACATCGTTCATAAGAGTATAAATATGATTTGAGATACCTTGTTTTGCAACAGCTTCAGAAAATATGATGTTTCTACAATGAGATAAATCAAGTTTTCTTGCTAAATAACTATTCATAATGTTTAATGCATTTGGAATTGAAGTAGCTTCTACTGCATCTTCTAAAATTTTTGCTTCTTGTATAGAACCTTCATTTGTAGAAGGAGGGTTAACAAACTGAAAGGTTATCTTAAATTTGTTTGTATCTGTTGAATCAATTCCAATAGCTACAACAAATGCTAAATTATCAATGTTAAGAGCTTTGTAAGAATTAGAAAATGCAACAAAAAACATAATAATTAGAATTATTATAAAAATTTTTTTAATAATTTCTTTCAAATTAATCACCTACTTTTTTCTTTTTCTTTAAATTAGATAATAGTAATAAAACAATTCCTAAAATTATTATTGCAATACTTATATATCTATAAATGTAAATTTCAAAAAAACTACAAATAGAATAATTTTTAGGTAAAAGAGCAAGTATAAACATCAATAAGGCAAAAGTATAAATTAATTGTGATGAATCTTTTAAATTAAAAATTTTTTTAAAAATATAAGTAGAAAATTTAAAAGAAATACTTAAATAGCAACAAAAAGCAATGGTCCAAATTAAAAGAAATAAAGATTCAAACCTTTGAAAAAAGTTACCAAATTCAATATATCTACTTACTGAAAATAAAGGCATTATTTCATCTGTGCTAATGTAAATAGAAAACATAAAAAGTAAAGTTGCAACACAAATAAAAATAAATAATCCAGATAAAATAATTGATAAAATTGAAATTTTTTTAAATTTACTAGGATCTTTTAAAAGTGGTGGTAAAAAGTATAAATAAGAAATTCCAGAAAAAGCTCCAATGTTAGATAAACCCAAAATAAATGTGCTTTTAAAACCATCGCCCCAAATAGGAAATAATTTTTCAAATGAGAAGTTTTTTAAATTTCCTACAAATAAAAGGATAATACTCAACATAATAAATGGAAAAATTAATGCAGTTGTTTTTATAGTAGAGTTGAATCCCAATTTATTAGTGATTGCAATAGCAATTATAAATAAAAGAATTATATAAATTATATTTGTAAAAGGGTAATAAATAACTTTTAGTCCTTCACAAAAGTTTCTTAAAAGCATTGCAGAAGTAATTATAAAATAAAATATAAATATAAAACCAACAATGCTTTTAAAAATAGTTCCACCTAAATAATTGGAAATATCTATAATATCAAAACCAGGAAATTTTGAAAATAATTTACAAATTAATAATGTTATAAATAAAGCTATAATTGTTATATAGAAAATATTAATTAATGAACTTGTTTTTGTTTCATTTATAAAAGTTCTAGAAAGAGAAATAACTGTAAATGGGGCAAGAACAGATAATATAAGTGCTATAGCTTCAACAGTTCCAATTTTGAATTTTGACATATATGAACCTCCTTAAAGAATTTAAAATCTCCATTTCATAGATATTTTTTCTTGCCTTTTTTCACGTTTTGGTGCTAAATAAGTTGCGCGATATTCTCTTTTCCAAATAGGTGGAAGTAGTAATCCGTTGTTTTTTGAATTACTAAGAGGAGAATATGGAGCAGTGTAAGAAACACCGAAAGTTACTAGATCACATAATGAAGCTAAATATACAAATATTCCAATTCCAATTCCTAAAAAGCCAGCAAGAAATCCTAAAGCAATAAAACCAAATCTAAAATATCTCAAGTGAAAACTAAAACTAAAATCTGGAATGACAAAAGAGCTTATACCAGTTATAGCAACAATAATGATTAATATAGGACTAACAATTCCAGCACTTACAGCCGCTTGACCAAGAACAATGGCTCCAACAATTCCAATAGTAGGACCAATTGGAGATGGAACTCTAAGCCCAGCTTCTCTAATAATTTCAAATGAAATTTCCATAATTAAAATTTCAAAAATTATTGGAAATGGGACATTTTGTCTTGAGGATAAAATAGAATATAATAATTCAGTTGGGATTATTTCTCTATGAAAATTAGTAATTGCAATATATAATCCTGGTAATAATAGTGCAAAAAAAGCTGCAATAATTCTTATAACTTTTAAAAAATTTGCAAATATAGTTTTTAAGTTTGTATCTTCTGGAGAAGATAGAAAATCAATTAAAACAGCTGGCATAATTAATGCATATGGGGAACCATTTACAATAACAATAACTCTACCTTGTAATAGTGCATTTACGGCATTGTCAGGTCTTTCAGATACTAGAATTTTAGGAAGACCAAGATTATTAGTATCTGTTAAAAGTTGTTCTAATTCACCAGCAGAAAGAAGAGAATCAATTTCCAAATTATTAATTCTATATTTTACTTCAGCAATTAAATCATCGTTAGCTAAAGTTTTCATATAGCAAACAGCACAATTTGTTTGGGTTATTTTACCAACTTTAGTATTTTCAATAACTAAATTTTCATTATTTATTAATCTTCTTAAAAGAGAAGTATTAGTACGAAGATTTTCAACAAAAGCCTCATGAGGGCCTTTTATAACAATTTCATTTTCAGGCTTTGAAATACTTCTTTGTTTAAATCCTTTCACATCAATATCAAAGGCTACAGATAGAGTATCAACAAATAAAGCGCAATTTCCTGCATTTACACCTGCAAATATATCACTAAAAGAAGATTGTTGTTTGATACTATTTTGTGGAATCAGACAATTCTCTATATAATCCGATAAATTAAATTTTTTAATTTTTCTAACAGTTATATTATTAGTAACAGCTTCAGAAATAATACGATTTTGTTCTCCATCAAAAAGATTATTTCTATTTCTTAACATTAAAGGTTCTAGAACAAAATTATTTAGAATTTGAGAATCTACCATGCCATCAATATAAAGTAATAATGCTTTATATTGTTTGCCTCTAGCATTCAAATTAAATTCACGAACAATAATATCGCTATTAATTAATAAATTATATTTAGTTTTTAAATAATCTAAATTAACATCTATACTTGGAAATACACTTTTTATCTCTTGTGTAGTTTCTTTACTATTTTGCACTGTAGTAGAATCTGGTGAGTCAGAATTAGTTGGAAGTGTAAAAAGATAAACGTCTTTAGGCTTATAGCCAAATGTTTCATTTATAAAATCTTTTATTTTCATAATATTTATAGTATTGTCAAAAAAAACTAAAATATACTAGTTTTTAAAAATAAAAAATGATATAATAGAACTATATTGTGCACGAAAGAGAGTTGATGTGAATGAAATCGAAAATCACTTCATTTATAATGACAATAATATCAATACTAATAGTTTCGATATTAGTATTATTAGGAATAATAATATATGATGAATTTGCAAACACTGATGTAGCAAAAGATGTGCAAGATTTTGTAACAAATGTAACAGTTACAGGAGAGAAAAATCAAAGTGTAAAAGTTCCAGATAAAATAATAGAAACAACTGTAGATGCATTAGAGTCAAGTGATGAAAAGATAAATTATGATACTCAAAAAATTGATAAATATTATTATAATCAATTAGATGAATATTCTAAAAAAATATATAATGCAATGAATTCAAACAAAGAAAATATGAAAAGTGGAAACTATGAAATAAATTTAGGAACTCAATTTTCAGATTTACTTTCCAAAAGTAATGGTGAGGAATTATTAGGAGAATATTACCAATCAGCAATAGAAGCTTATTCATATGATAATCCAGATGTTTTTTATATAGAATTTGGAAATCTATATTTAAATATTGAAACAACAACTAGAGGAAGTAAAAAAACATATAAAGTTGTTATAAATGCTGGAAATAACACGAATTATTTAACAAAAGAATTTTCATCAGAGGAAAGAGTAAAATCAGCAATAAATGAAATTGAAAATGTACGAGCATATTTTATTCAAAATAAAAAAGACAACGCATATGATAATATAAAATTAGTACATGATTATTTAGTTGAAAGTATAGAATACGACCAAACAGTGTCACAAACTAATATATATGATATATATGGAGCTTTAGTAAAAAAAGAAAGTGTATGTGAAGGATATGCAAAATCCTTTAAGTATTTGATGGACAGTGTTGAAATTCCATGTGTTATAGTTGCAGGAGAAGGAACAAATTCAGAAGGGAGTACAGAAAATCATGCTTGGAACTATGTAGAATTAGATGGAAAATGGTATGCTATAGATTGTACTTGGGATGATCCAATTATTATCGGAGGCGGAAAATTAAGTAATTCAGCAAAGTATAAATATTTCTTAAAAGGAGAAAGTGAATTTAATCAATCACATTTTCCAAGTGGACAATTTACTGAAAATGGAAAAGTATTTGAATATCCACCACTAAGTATAAATAATTATAGATAAAGAGGTAAAAAATGTTATTAAAAGATATGTTAATAAAAGATAATAAAAAAATAAAAGTATATGCATTTGTTGGACCATCTGGAACAGGAAAAAGTTATAGAGCACAAATGGTAGCAAGTGAAAAAAATATAAATTTTATAATAGATGATGGTTTATTAATAAAAGACAATGAAGTTATAGCAGGAGAATCAGCAAAAAAAGCACCAACAAAAATTGAAACAGTAAAACATGCATTATTTTATAAAGATGAAGAAAAAGAAGAAATAATAAAAGCATTAAAAAAATATAAACCAGAAAGTATTTTAATATTAGGAACATCTGATGGAATGGTAGAAAAAATAGCAGCTAATTTAGGATTACCAGAAATATCAGAAATAACATATATATCAGATGTTGCAACACAAGAAGAAATGGAAACTGCAAGAAGAATTAGAGTAACAGAAGGAAAACATGTTATACCAGTCCCAACATTTGAAATAAAAAAAGACTTTTCAGGGTATTTACTAGACCCATTGCAAATATTTAAAACAAAAGGAAAAGGACAACAACCATATATATCAGAAAAATCAATAATTAGACCAACATTTAGTTATATGGGGAATTTTACGATATCTGATACAGTATTTAGACAAATTTTAGAATATTTAGCTTCAAAGACTCCAGGAATATATAAAATTCAAAAAATAAGAGTAGACAACTTTGGAGAAGGGGCTAAATTATATATGGAAGTTACAGTTGTGTATGGTTTTAATTTAATAGATGGAATAAAACAATTTAAAATTAAGGCTAAAAAAGAAATTGAAAAATTAACAGCAATGAATGTGGAAGAATTTGAAGTCGTAGTTAAAAATGTTTATGTTCCACAGAAAGGAGAATAAAGTGAAAGACATTTTTAAAATAATAAATAGAGGAATAGTTAAAGGAGCAATTTGGATTTATTGTAAAGTAGTATATAGATTTGAAGTAATAGGAAAAGAAAATATACCAAAGGAAGGACAAGTGATTATATGTGGAAACCATAGAAGCTTTTTAGATCCACCTTTAATAGAAGTTACAACAGGAAGGTATACTAGATTTTTAGCAAAAGAAGAATTAACTAAAAATAAATTTTTTGCATATTTAGGCTACGTATTTGATTCTATTCTAGTAAAAAGAGATTCAAAAGAGGTTATAGCACTTAAAGAATCTTTGAAAACTTTAAAAAATGGAGATTGTTTAGCTTTGTTTCCAGAAGGAACTAGAAATGGTTTAGCTAAGGGAGAAAAAGTTAAAGATGGAGCAGCTTTCTTTGCAGTAAGAAGCGGTGCACCAGTTGTACCATGTGGAATAAAAGGCGGAGAAAAAGGTAATAGAAAGATTACTATTACTTATGGAAAGCCTTTAGATTTTAGTGAATATAAGGGTAGTAAAGATAAAGAAGTTTTAGATAAAGTTACTGAAGAGATTATGAGTAATATTATTGAGCTTATAAAATAAAAAAATACATTTTAGATCAATACTTAAAAAGTATAGTCTAAGATGTATTTTTTTCATTTATATAAGTTATTCAACTTTTTTTACATATTCAAAAGTCCACTTATAGGCTGTTGTATTATTAATATCTGATATTTGTGCTCGCAAAGTATTATCTGTATTGTATAATTCCCAACGAATTATGCTAAGATATGGAAAATGGTACCATATTGTATTATTCCAAAGTTGTTCTCCATAAGCATTTACCACACTATCAACATTTGAAATTAAAGTTGTTCCATTGGCTGGTAAAGTTGAGCCTGTAATTGTTTTTCTATATATTTTTTTACCATTTATCCAAGTTCCAATTTCAATTTCATCTTCTGAATATGTATTAGCATTTTTTAATTTATTATATTCTTCTTGAGTAATAGTTACAGTATCTCTACTTCCACTAATTACATTTCCTACTTCACTTATTTTGTTTTCATAACTTAGTAAAATATCATTTTCATCTTTTTGTGCATTTTCAGTTACATTTTTTGCTTGTTTTGCATTTTCAAATAATCCTGTTTGAGTTAATAAGGATATTCCTATTCCTGCTAATATCAATAAAATTATAATAGTTATTATTAATGCTATTAATGTTATTCCTGGATTTTTTTTCATTTGTTTTCCTCCTATTTTATATTAAGCTAGAAACTTAATATAATGTTAATATTAAAAATAAGTTTAAATATTAACATTTCTATTTTTAATTATATAATATTTAATAATTTAGCTATTGATTTTTGGTTTAAGGTATGTTATATTTTCAGTATAATAAATTAATTAAGTTTCTAGCTTAATATAAAATAGGAGGAAAACAAATGAAAAATAATCTAGGCATAACCTTAGTATCATTAGTAGTAACCATAATAATATTACTAATTTTATCAGGAGTAGGAATAACAGCATTAATACAAACAGAGTTGTTTGAAAATGCAAAAGAAGCAAAGCAAATAACTTTAAATTCAATAGATGAAGAAAATGATATATTAACTAATTACGATAATAAAATAATTAGAGAAACAACTAGAGAAAACAATCAGATTTTATCTTATAATGAAACAATATTATTTGATGGAAAAGCTACTTCAGGAGAAATTATTTTTTTAGATAATCATAATATAGATGAATTTAATACTTTGAAATTTTTATATGGAAACGTACGGTTCTATATCAGGGATTGTTTAAAATGAAATAACTATAAGTAGTTTGAAATATTTAATGGAAAAAGGTGATAAAAGTGTGGATTGGCTTTTGGGATTATATGGTTATTCTGATTCTTATATTCATATAAATTCTTTATCAAAAAATAGTTTTAAAATAGTAGAATGCAAAGGCAGAGCATTATATAGAGTATATGGTATAAATTATTAAATAAATAGATATAAATTTTAATATAAAATGGGGATGTAAAATAAAAAACACAGATTAAAGTGTTTTTTTATTTTATATTAAAACTAATCCCATCAATACAATTATCAAAAATAAATTGCTTGATTTTTTCTTTATTATTAGTGCTATAAAACTCTGATAAAAGAGTCGTAAAACTTTCTAATTTATTATCAGGAACTTTTATAATTCCACATCCATTTTCAATCATAATTTTATTTGCACAAATAGTACTAGTTCTTTTATTTCCATCCCAGAATAGTTGATTTCTCATTCCGTACAACATATATTCAATAGCTTTTTCTGTTGGATTTTCTATTTCTAGAATATTGAATATATCTTGTTCAACTTTTTCTTTATTAGGAATATCAGGAATGTAATCAGTACCAGTTATTTCTACTTTTCCATTTCGTAATGTTCCCCAAGATATACTTTCATTTCTTGCAACAAGTTCATTAACTTTGCAAATAAAATTTATATCAAATGTTTCATTTATATTATTTATTACAAATTTCCAGGCATCTCTTAGGTTTAAAATACATTGAATTTCATCTATTTTTAACTCAGGAACATTTATGCCATCCAAAATTGTTTTGGTTTGTGGGAATGTTACATTTAAACCTTCCATTCTTGCATTTGAATATATATTATCTACTAAATTTCTTTTTGCTAAAAATATGTTTTGTTCTAAAGTTAAATTATATTTGTTTTCCATGTCATCAACTCCTATATAATGAAGTATATCATAAAAAATAAACTAATGCTAGATGTTTGAAAAAAATATTGAATGTTCACATAATTTTTTTCTTCATACTAATTGACAATTTATTGATTTGGTAGTATAATTTTAAAGTTAGAACAAAAAATAAAAAAGTAAAAAATAAATTTTAAAGGGGTAATAAAAATGAACAACCAAAAAATAAGAAACATAGCAATAATAGCACACGTTGACCATGGAAAAACAACACTAGTAGATGCATTATTAAAACAAAGCCATGTATTCAGAGAAAACGAACAAGTACAAGAAAGAGTAATGGACTCAAATGACCAAGAAAAAGAAAGAGGAATAACAATACTTTCTAAAAATACATCAGTAATGCACGGAGATATCAAAATAAACATAGTAGACACACCAGGACATGCTGACTTTGGAGGAGAAGTAGAAAGAGTTTTAAAAACAGTTGATGGT
>OGYP01000841.1_pt1 | contig 15141 bp, 6 predicted proteins | sample 1576571 | NCBI WGS metagenome assembly OGYP01 (sample SAMEA3541559, study PRJEB24748) | human gut metagenome | biome: human gut; feature: human-associated habitat; material: faeces | place: China | collected 2012
TCTGCCGCACCTCGCTCGCCGTATCGGCACTTAGAATTATGCGGTATTGCCCTTGCTTTATTGGGAACACGGTTTAGAGCCAGATTCAGGGCCACAGGGAAACGCAGGCATATGGAAATTCGCCTGACAGCTTGTGGTAAACCTTCATATGGCCTTTTTTCCTCACTGATACCGGAGCGGTAATCATCTCTCTGCTTTTGGCAGGGCAATAAACAACTTAAAAGCCAAGACAAAGAAAAAGAGCCTCAAGCCAAAGCTTGAAGCTCTTTGTCTCGACGTGACAAAAAAGATACCCGGTGAAAACGGAATAGGTCAAAAGAACATCAACTATTCTAATATATGAATTTGCAAAAAATCTTGTTTCTTGCAAACAATTGGTGTAAAGTTGTAATTAGAAATATTGTAGTATTTGAATGTATAAATGTGTATCGTGGTTTTTATTAAAGTTCATCGCAAGGGGAGGATACTATGCAGGACGCTGAAGCGTATTACAAGCAGGAACAGAACATTAAATATGTAAGCGATTCCTATGGTAAAGAATCTTGGGTTCGTGTGTCCGGAAAAGATATATTGAATAGGGCAGAAGCACACTTTTGGTGTGCCCTTATTAAAAAGACAAAAGTAAAATCTGTATTTCGAGACTTTTCATGGGACACAGATGGTATGTCAGATGGACCGGGATTTGAGGGTGGCGGAAGTACCTATACATATAAAAGGAATCTCGTTACCGGCGGAATAGAGCCACTGCTTTATTACAGAAACTTTTATGGCGTGATTCCCGATTGTGTAGAATTGGCACAGGAATTTATTCTCCTCAATAATCTTTACTACGACTCAATTAAGCATAGCTATTTTGAGCTTTGTATGGATGGCGAAACAGAAGAGGCCGTTCGGTATCAGAAAGATAATTGTACGGTTTCAGTTAAGTTAAAATACTTGCAGAAATATGCTGCTGCAAAGCAAATGGCAATCCTATTATTTTTTGACATAAGGGCAGAAATCGAGGGGTCTTTAGAAGAAAACGGCTTAGATAAGTTTTTTGATACATTTAAAGATAAAGACCTTTATTATTCCATTTGGGGAGACCAAATGGATTTCGGAAACAAACACGTATATAGTGTTTTGATGGGTAAAAAAATCTTGTATCCTAATGCAGTCGATCAGTGCGGTTATTGGCCATACGAAAAGAAGGAAAAATATGAAACTTTTATAATTGGAACAGATGAATTTGGAAACACAAAAGAATATACTTGCAATCAAGTAAACTGGCAAACAACTTTGGCACTAACGCAGATGCACCATATTACTTTACACCAGTGTTCTTCAAAAAGGAAGTGCTTCAAAAATATATTTTGAAACCAGAATTGTATACGATAACAGATGGGAGCTTGCAATGTCAGGTGCTGTGGCAATTGCAAATAGATAACCATCATAAAGACTGTGTTATAGCGTATTTAGGTGACCTTGGTAAAAATCTTCCAGAGAGTGAGCGGCTCTATTGGAAAAGCTATAATATTGACAGCGATGAAAAGTTAAGCCGGGTTACGTTTGAAAGAGATTTTATGTGTCTCCCATCAGAATCAAATATGATTGACCACAAGTTTCAAAGAGATTATGCAAAAGTAATTGACTACTGGAATAAAAAGTATGGGTGGTCGATATTTCTTCCATTGACAGAACAAGATGAGTACAATCTATCACAGATTAGAATTCCCCTGACCAATAGCCAACCGGAATTCGATATGCTGGTTTTATCACTGGTAAAAGTTTTAATCGATTCACTAAACGAAGCAAAACTAAAAGAAACTTTGACTAGGGAATGTAAGAACGGAAGTATAAATGAATTGCAGGGCTGGCTAGAAGAACATAATTGCCAAGATTATGAGATTCACATAAAATTTTTGCGAGAAGTACAAGAACTGCGTTCTACAGGTACGGGACACCGCAAAGGAACAAATTATAACAAAACCGCACGTAAATTCGATGTAGGAATAAAGACTTTAAAGGATGTCTTTGAAAACATTTTGGAAAAGGCCGACGAGTTTCTTTTATATCTAATGAAAATATAAAGCGTGCACGTATGAAAAAGTCTAATTTCACTTGCAAGAGGTGCTCCACCGCTTTTTCTTCTGTACCGCCTCAAATACCTCTTTCTCAATAATCGCCTCATGCGCATCTTCGATCATATACATACTCAGTTCCCCGCGATTCTTTTTCTGCTTCCCAGTCAAAAAATCTGGCGTATAGGTCTTTTGCAACAACAGTATGCCCATATATTTCTCATTGCTTAGCATACGGTCGATTGTTGATGTGCTCCATTCTGCCTTTCCAGTAACCGTCCTTATGCCGTGCTCCTCCAAGTACCGCTTGATTTTGCGGACACCGTTGCCTTCTAAATACAGTGAGAATATCTTGCGGACGATTTCGGCTTCTTCGGGTACAATTACTAGCTGGCCTTCGGCGTCCTTGGTATAACCTAAAAAGCGGGTGTGGTTTAAAAGTGCTTTTCCTTCGCGCATACGCTGGTGGATGCCAAACTTGATATTCTCACTTTTGGTGGCGCTTTCTTCCTGTGCAACAGCAAACAAAATAGAGAGTGAGGCATCATCTATCTTCAGTGTGTCGATTTTCTCAACTTCGGATAAAAGTCCAATGTTCATGCTTTTTAATCTCCTAATAGTTGATAGCGCTTCAAGCGTATCCCGCCCGAAACGGCTTAGTGATTTGACGAATATATAATCAAACCGATGCTGCTTGGCATCGCGTAATATTTCGCAGTAGCCGCTGCGACCAGTCTTTCGCGTGCCGGACGCAACATCGCTGTAAACCTTGTAAAGTGTCCAATTCGGGTTTTCAGTGATAATTGTATTAAAATGAAGCATCTGGATTTCAAGGCTATGCAAAAGTTCAGGCGTAGCCTTGCTCACGCGACAATATGCAGCAATGCGCAGTTTTTGCAATTCAAGCGGTGTTTCCTTTTTAATAATATCAGGATATATTGTATAAATCTGTATAGACATAAAAAGCGCCCCATGTCTACTATAACATGAGGCGCTTACTATATAAAATAAAAAGTTAAAGCTACATCCAAATTGCTTTGAATGTAGCTTTTAACTTGGTGCGGATGAAGGGATTTGAACCCACACTCTTTTAAGGGAACTAGAACCTGAATCTAGCGCGTCTGCCAGTTCCGCCACATCCGCTTATTTTGTTTGGCCGCCTCACCGGCGACGAATATTATTATAACCAAGTATCCCCCTTTTGTCAACACTTTTTGAAAGTTTTTTTATTATTTTATGCCTTTTTCGTTTCGTCAAAATACAGTTCGTTTCATCGTCATTTATTTCCCATATCTTACAAAGTTTTTCCTGTTTTTGTTTCCCGAACTCCCCTTTTTCATCCGAAATTCCTCTTTCCAAAAGAAAAACACAAAATTTCCTTTGTGATTTTTTCAAAAAAGAGTAGCGATATTTTTCTTCTCCCCGTAAAAGGTTGACTTTTTATAAGGCTGCGGAACGGTCAATCCCGTTCCCTACAGCATTTTTTCAGCATGTGGCTAATGATACAGTGCCCTATCGTGCTTTTCATCCGCGGATGGATTTCAAAGTTTTATTTTAGGCAACACCGCACAATTCCCGCCTGACGGCTTAAGCACCGCTCCGGCGGCTGCGGCACGGCATCTGCCGCACCTCGCTCGCCGTATCGGCACTTAGAATTATGCGGTATTGCCTTTACAACTTCACAAGTATCTCCCCGCACCGGAATCCGATTGCCCTTCTCCCCTATCCCCCAACCGCGCGTACCGTTCATCTTCATCCGCTCCCCCACCCCAAAACAAAAGGCATGTGCCCCCTTATCTCTATCATAAGGTGGGCACATGCCGTTACATTATCATGATTTTATCACGCCAAAGTCATCAGGCAATGCAGCCATCGGCAAAGCTGTTGCGCTTGGCTTTCTCTTTCTGCTGGTTGCGCTTGGCGACGATTTCTTTGCACAGGCCAATACGGTTGGTCTTGAAGTGGAAGAACGGGCGTTCCGGTACGGTGAAAATCTCCACCGGACGCATGTAACGTTCCGGCAGGCAGGCATTGATCTTATCGCGCACATCGTCCAAGGTGTAGCCATCTTTGAGCTGGACGTACAGGTACGGCAGGAAGCAGCCCTCGTGCTCATCATCCGGCACGATAACAAAGAACTCGTCCTTGATGCCCTTGATGTCGGCATCGGCCACGATGTTCTCCAGCGGCTGCACCATCAGGTCGCCGCCGCCAAAGCGCGGGGATGCGCCGCGGGTCATCGTGTAGAGCACACCGTCCTCGGACATATAGCCAATATCGCCGGTGTGCAGCCAGGTCTTGCCGTCTGCGTGGACCTGCAGTGCCTTGGCGGTTGCTTCGGGGCGGTCATAGCCCAGCATCACGCCGGGGCCCGTGATGCAGATCTCACCGGGGGTATTGTAGGTCAGCTCTTCCTGGGTGCCGGGCTTGAAGATGCTGATGACGCTGTGGATCATCGGAACACCAACGTTGCCGTCACGCACCGGGAACGGAGCCATGGGCAGAGTGGCGTTGGAGCCGGCCTCGCTGCTGCCGTAGCCGGCAGTAAAGCGCAGGTTGCAGTTATGCTGCTTGAGGAACTCCTCAACATTGCGCAGCTGTTTGTTGTTGAATGCCTCGCAGCCGGCGCCGATGGCCAGCATGTGGGACATATCATAGTCAGCCGGAAGACGCTTGCTGCGGCGGATAACCTCCACAAACATGGGGATCAGGGGCCAGTTATTGGGGCGGTAGCGCATCATTTCCAGGTCAACATCGTACACATCCACAAACGGATCCAGAATGAGCAGCATACCGCCGGCCAGGGGCAGCAGCATCATGGAAACCACAACAGCGATCAGAGCCGGGGGCAGGATGGTCAGCAGCCAAGTGGGGCGGAATTTATCCGAAGAGCCATAAAAGTTCATCTGGGTCAGCACGCCGATGATGCTGTGTGCAGAATGGATGACCTGCTTGGAAGGGCCGGTGGAACCGCTGGTGTAGGCGCGCAGCAGCGGGCGGTCAATGTTGACAGGAGCGGGCACAAAGCCGCGAAAACGCTGGCCCATGTTACAGAAATCAGCCCACATCATGGTATCAGAGCCACGGGCGGGAACATCCGGATACAGGGCATCCAGGGAATGCTGCAGGTAAACCGGCATAGCGGCGCGGTCACCGCTTTCCAGAGCGGGAACGATAACATAGGTATTCACGTTGGTCTGCTCACGGTAGGCTTCGATTTCGGCCTTGGAGAAGAAGTCGTGAACAAAAATCACCTTGGCATTGGCTTTCTGAACAGCTTCAATGTTTTCTTCCAGGGTGTTGTCACGGCACAGCAGCGAAGCGCCGATGCGCTCGGCTGCCAGCAGCAGATAAATGAATTCCGGCACAGAACGCAGGAACACGGGGATCTGGTCCCCCTGCTTGACGCCAAGCACCTGCAGAGCGCGGGCGGTAGCGTCCACCTTACGGAACACGGTACCCCAGGTGATATCCACGCCATAGTAGTGCATAGCAATCACGTTAGGGTCTGCAGCGCGCACGGAGAGGTACTGCTCCACGGTGCAGGCCGGAACCTGGATACCGCGCAGAACATCTGGATAGAACTTCATCCAGGGGCGGTCAATGCTGGGCTTGCCAGTCAACATCGCGTTTTTATTCATTGCAATTTCCTCCAAATGTCTTTCCCTTATAGTTGCAGGGAATTAAATTATCCAAATCAAATCACGCCAAACCTTTATGGCACTTTCCCCTGCTGTGCACATCGTTGCACAGCGTCGCCAAACCATAATGCTACGATTATTTTCGGTGCTGAATATAGTATACCATTCCTGTTTACGGAAAGCACGAGAATCCCATGGCACAAATTTCCAGAAATTGATTCCGCGTGATTCACTTTTTTCACATGGATTTTCACGCTTTGGCATGGAGTTTTCTTGCAATTTCATTTTCCTCGGTGCAACAAAAGCCCCAGCTACCGCAGCAGCCAGGGCTTTATGTTTATGCGTATGTATGTTGTATTTTTAGATTTTGTTCATCCAGCTCTCTTGCAGTTCTTCCATTCCATCACTTTTGGCGCGGGTAATCAGATGGATTCCCTGCAGGACATGATGGATGTGCTCCGCAATGGCGTTGCGCTCTTTTGTCACGTTCTGGTCATCCAAATTCCAGACCTGATCAAAATATTCACTCAGGCGGTCTTCCATCACACTGTTGTTGACCATTGCAATCCGGTTGACGGGGCAGTTGTTATCCAGCCGAAGATACGATGCAGCGCCAGAAAGAAACATATTGGGGTCCGCCACATACTGGAAATCGTTCACAATGCGGCCGCTGATCAAGCGGAATTCAAGTTTTTCACGCTGCTTGCAAAGCTGCAGCACATAGCTGATGCACCGGCTGCGCTGATCCGGGGTAAGGTTGACCTTGTAACTGAAAAAGTCCAGCTCGCCGGAAACCGCCATGGAGGAAAATGCAGCTTCATAAATCAGGATGCGGATGTTTGTTTCCTCCACCACGCCTTTGGCAAGGTTGTGTACGCTACGCAGCTCCGCAGGGGTAGCACCCAAAAAATCTTTCAGCTCGGCCTCGTGGGCGGTCAGGATCTCTTCAAACAAGTCATCCGGCAGCAGAAGCTCATTCAGGTGGCCGAACATCCACCGCAGATTGGAGGCCAGCAGCGTGTGCATATAGTCGTACTGGCTGATCAGCTGGCGCATGCTGGTATCGCGGAAAAGCTGGTCATCCCGCACGCAGAGCTTGGAGAAGTTATCATACAGGCTTTCGCAGTTCTGCGGGTCCTCGGTGGCGGTAACGGCGGCGCAGCGGCTGTGGCTGACCAGCAGGCCGGTAATGGCAAAATCGCCCTTGACCACAAACACCGCGCGCCCGGCAGCCGCGGTGCTGCCAAACAGCTTGAAATGAATATGGCTGAAGTTGGTCAACACGTTAATAATGAGCGCGGCATCATAGATGGGGTCCCATTTTTCGCGGCTGATATCGATCATCAGCTTGAAATAGACGTTATCATAGCAGCGCTGGTCCACCAGCTGGCCGTTTTGCAGGTTGGCAACTTTCAGGCGGTATTCGCGCGCCATTTCCATCAGGTCCATCACAGCCACAATGTCCAGCTGGCTGACGCGGCGCAGCACGGGGTGCGCCATTTTGGTCAGGTATTGCAGCATGTTCAGCTCGGCCCAAAAGTCCGTATAGGGGCCAATGCGCGCCTCGCCGCTGTCCAGTTCCTCTTGCAAATAATCATATTCAGCAATCAGGTTATCATAAATGGCGGCTTTCAGGTCACTGGGGATGCTAACGCTGTATTCCCGCAGCAGCAGGTTACGGCCATCATCGGTGGCTTCATCCACCACGCAGGCACTGATGCCCTCCATCACGCGCTTTTCAGTCTTTTTGGCAGGCAGCATGCGGCCGCTGACCCATTTGCTGATATAGGAAACATCGTATTGCAGGCGCTTGGCCAGGGTATAGTTCTTGACCTCCGCAACTTCCAGCAAATGCTCCAGCAGAATGCTGAATCTATTTTTATCTTCCATTGCACCAAATCCTCTTCACCCATTTAGTTTGCACTTTTCTTTCATTCTATTATACAAGTTCCATATTTCGATTGCAAATTCAAATGATAACAGGTAAGGAAAAAATGAAGAAAATATATTAAAATCTTTCACAATTCGCGGCCGCATTCTTTGGCATCTATGCCAGTTTGTTGCTTTTTTGTTGTTTGAACTGACAAAGTTTGTTTGTTCTGCTTGTGATATCCTCCAAAAATTATACTTCGCGCGCCATATTTGCCAAATTTAGCCGCAGCTTTTTAGTAGGTTTTGCCCTTGCACCGGCCTGATGTGTTCGCCATGTTTTTGTGTGTTGCCTTTATTATGCGGGTAAGGTAAATTGCGATTTTTTAATCGTGTACTATTTCTAGCTTTCGGCGGGGTGGGGTCCCCCGCCCTACTGGCCTGGCAAATATTTCACCGAACCTATGCCCACAAATACAAAAATGCCGCAGCAGACTGTTACATCTGCTGCGGCATTTCTATTTAGGGGTTAATGGGCTGGTTACAGCTCATTGTTCGGCTGTGGGATTACTGCAGAACGCCGGTGTTCTTATCGAAATGATAAGTGCGGCCATCGATGACTGCATCGCCCTTAGCCATGGTGCCATAGATCGGGTCGAAGTAGTAACGCTTGTCCGCGCTCCAGCCCTTGATCATGTGGCCCTGTGCATCGTAACGGACCCACTTGCCGGTGCCATCGGCGCGGTCAGCCCACTGGCCAGCTTTGGATTCCTGATAGACATCCTTGCTGGTGGCTTTCTTGCCCTGGTCAACGGCGTCCAGCCAGTACCAAGCATCAGAAGCCGGGTCATAGATTTCCTTGCCGCGGCCTTCCAGACCCTGGCGGACACCCTTTTCGTACCAGAAGTCAGCGCCTTTGATGGTCAGCCACTGGTTGTCCAGAGCAACACCGGTGTACTTGTCAAATGCGCAAGGTACGCCGTCAATGTCTCCTGTGCCCTTAGCCATAGCGCCGGTGATCAGATCGAAGTAATACAGGCCATTTTCGGTCTGCTGCCAGCCCTTGACCATGTGGCCGTTCTCATCGTAACGGACCCACTTGCCGGTGCCATCGGGCTTATCAGCCCACTGGCCGGCGGCGGATTCCTGGTAAACGTCCTTGCTGACGGTCATTGCGCCGCCCTGGACAGCATCCAGCCAGTACCAGGCGTCGGAATCGGGATCATAGATCTCTTTGCCGCGGCCGGTGGTACCCTGCTTCACGCCCTTTTCGTACCAGTACTTCTTGCCGTTTTCTTCAACCCAGCCGTTCTTCTCGCCGAACTTGGCGGTGTAGTCCTTGCCGTTGAAGGTGACAGCAGCGGTGGTAACGCCGCTGGTCTGCTTTACAGTTGCATCTACAAACTGTGCGCTTGCGCAGTTCTTATCGGTGCAGGTAAAGACAGCCATTGCGGTAACGGTGGTCTTTTCAGCAGCGCCGTGAGCGGTGCGCTCCTCGACCGGTGCTTTCTCATCGGTGAGAGCTTCGGAGGTAGTTTTCTCGGTAAAGGCTGCCTTGAATACTACGTCACTAGCCCCCATCGTGTAATCGTATACATAGCCATCGGTAATGATTTTATCAACATTAAGCACATCGGCAGAACCGCTCGGTGCCCCAGCGCTGGCAGAAGACAATTCCCAACCATCAGCCGGCTTAAAGATAACCTTAACAGCTGTTCCACTCGGTGCACTAGTCAGGCTCTCTTCATCGTCAACATTTTTCTTAACGGTAACGGTACCGTTGCCTTCCTCAACTTCGGTGCTTATCTTATACTTAACAGTCGTGAACTGTACTTTGACAGTCACATTGTCAGCAGGCATTTTGAACGTATAAGTGTTGTTCTCGCCAGTTGTATATTTAATATCCTTGTTCTGGCTGTCCTGAATAACCAGACCACCTGCTGCCAACTGGGCCCCGGTTCCCGGAACAATAGTCAAGTCAACTCCAGCGTCAGCTTTCAGGCCATCAATCACAGTGTCGGCCTCGCCAACCTCTGTCCCGTTAACTTTTACCGTACCCTCACCGCCCTTGGTTGCGGTAACGCTGTAAGTTTCAACCTTAACAGGCTCAAACGCAGCGCTAACGGTAACATCAGCGGCAGGCATCTCGAAGGTGTAGGTGTTTTCCTTACCGTCTACTGCCTTAAAGTCGTTAATTTCTTTCTTCGTTCCGCCATCCGTATAAGTAGCTTTCAGGCTGCCGTCCGTGTACTTAAAGTTGGTATTCGGGGTAACGGTAACAGTAACAACATCCTTCGCAGCTGCGGTTTTCGGCTCTACGCCCACAGTGCCGTTTTCAACAGTACCCGCCACAGTAACGTTATACTTCTTAACCTCTTCAAACGCTGCGCTGACAGTTGCATCGCCAGCGGGCATTGCAAAGGTGTAAGTGTTGGCCTTTTCTGTGTCAGGAGTTGCTTTCAGGGTCTGATTGTCGCCGTAAGTAACCACCACACCGTCAGCCGTCAGGGTATAGCCATCCTTCGGGGTAGCCACAACGGTAACGCTGGTGCCCTCAGCAACCTTATCCAGGTCAGCTTCGGGGCTGGTGATCTTCAACGTATCCTTGTTAGCATCGGCCACCTTGACCGCATAGGTCTTGGCGTCTTTGGTAACGCTGATGGCCACATCGCCGTCCGGCATGGTGAAGGTGTAAACCGTCTTAGCCTTTTCGGTGGTAGCCTGGGCTGCGGCTTCGTCCTGCGCTGCTTCCTGAACTTCAGTCAGAGCAACATCGGTATCGCCGTTCTTTGCGGTAACGGAAACGATATCGGTGCCTTCCTTTTCTACGGTCAGGGTAACGGTATCGTCCTTGATGTAGGTGTTGTTGGTGGTGCCCAGGGTCAGCTTAACACCTTCAACTTCATTCCAGGTAACGGTGTGGGGGGTGCTTTCGGTTGCGGTATGGCAATCAGAGCACAGGTACACATTGTTGCCAACGGACTTGGTTTCCAGCTCGTCCAGAGCCCAGGTATGGCCCTTGGGCAGTGCGCCGTCAGCGTACACCTTTTCACCCTTGGTCAGGCCGTACTTGGTGGTGCGGGCCTGGGTATAAGCAGGGGTATTGCACCATGCTTCAACGGAAACATCGGTGGTTGCGCCGCTCTCCAGGTCGCTGACCATGTCGGACATCGGCATGGTTTCAACCAGGTTAGCGCACCACATGAACTCTTCGTTCTTGTTCTTCTCGTCAGAGCTGCTCATGTTCTGGTTGTAAGTCGGGTTGTAGTTCCAGGACTCGGTCTTGTAGCTCTTACGGTTTGCATAAGAAGTGCCGGCGGCATCGGTCTTAACAACCGGCTTGCCATCGGAATCCAGCTCCTTATAGGTGTTGGACAGGTTGGTGCCGACAGAAACGACCAGCTGATCCTTGGTGGTGTTGATGCCGGTGATCACAGTCTGGCCCTGCTGGGTGGTGGTAGCAAAGCTGTAGCTGTCACGCAGGGTCAGGCCAGCCAGAGGATGGTTCTTGAAGGTGCCCAGATACTTCACACTGCTGGTATCCTGGTCGCTATCCATGATAACCATGCTCATGCCGGGAAAGTGGGTATCGGGAACCATGTTGCCGTCCTTATCCTTGGTCAGCTTAATGCCGCCATAGACGGTGTTGTATTCCTTCACTTCTTCCACTGTGCCGGTGGTCGGGTCCATACGGTAGATGGCGTTGTTGACGTTGAAGTACAGCTGGCGATCATACAGTGCGGTAGAGTGTACCAGTGCGGGGTAGATCCGCTTTGCAGCAGCGTCTGCCAGGCACTCGGTGTTCAGGTTGTTTTCAACCTTGGTATGCTTATCTTTTGCACTGGTATCGATCTTATAGATGGTGCCAGCTTTGGCCAGAACCTTGGCATTGCTGTCGTCATCATTGAAGTTGCTGCTGGTTTCCTTCAGATCGTTGTAGTACATCAGGATGATATCAAACGGGTCATCCGTCTTGGTAAAGCTGCTCATGCTGAAGCCGCCGGGCCTGCTGCTGCTGGAATCCGCTTTGCGGATATAGTAGTTCGCATTACGCGGACGTGCTTCCAGAGTATCGGGGCCCTGGTTCTGCATCTTCTTCATGAACTGCTGCATCATCTGGGCGTTGTTACCAGAGCTGCCGGAACCAGAGCTGCCGCTGTTGCCGTTCTCGGCCTGCTGGCGGCGCATGTTGTTGTACAGGTTCTGGTTGGTCGTGGTATCAACGTAATAGAAGTAATTATCGTCGAAGTAGATGGGGCTGCAGATAGAGGTGAACCAGGTATCCTCGTAGCAGGTATCGGTGTAACGTTTCTCGTTCTTGTTTTCCGTCGGGGTGTAAGAGTAATGTTCCTTGCCGTTGTTCAGAATGACATTGCCTTTATCGTCCTTATCGGGTTCCTTGTTCTTGGTGTAGGTCTTGCCATCGTACAGCGAGTCAATGTAATCATAGTACTTGCTGTAACGGCCTTCCAGACCGGAGGGAGAAACCAGGAAGTTGACATGGCGCATGTCGCCTGCGTTCTCAACGCGGGTCTGGGCCATGCACTCGGTGTTCACGTCGTCATAGCAGACGTCAACATAGTACCAGTTCTTGTTGGCTTCGCCGGTGGTCATCGTAGCAGAGTTGCTGTCGCCCTGCAGCTTGTTGACCTTGACTGCGTTGAAGTAGTGGACGTTGTTGAACATGCCGCCGCCGAACGCATTACCGGCAACACTGGTATCAGAAGTATCGCAGTAATACAGGATCTGGGCAAAGTCAACAACAGCGTTATCGCCTACTTCATCGGGGGTCTTCCAAACTTCTTTGCCGTCAACGGTCTTTTTATAGATTTTCTTGTTGTCAGGCAAATTCTGGACCATGTAGTTAAATGCAGATGCATAGCCCAGGCAGATGCAGCCATACTCAACGCCCTTAGCGCCGATCCCGCCGCCCAGCAGGGCGCCGAAAGCAGTCATCTGGATGGGGTCGTTGTTGCCGCCGCCGGTGATATCGCCCATGGAGCCCATATCGAATTCTGCAACCTGGGAGATCCAGTCGTGCAGGATCAGCAGCTTGGTGACATAGTCAGCGCTGTCCCCCAGCTTGGCAACCTGTGCCAGGCCTGCATCACGGATGGCTTTCAGAGCTTCGCCATAGTTCATGACATAAGACATGAACGCCTGCGGCAGCATGTTCAGCATGAATGCCATGGTTGTCGGCGGGACATCATCGTTCGGATCAATGCTGCACAATACCTTGATTGCGCCCATGGTGCCGGTGATGCTGCCATCCTCGCCCTGCTTCTGAACGCCCTTGGAGGTCCAGAACGGGGCAACCACGCCGAAGTACTCTGCTTCGTCCTGGTTGAACTGCGACAGCTGGAAGTAGTAGTAGTTCATCTGCGCAGTCGAGACATCGTAAGTATTGGTGACCTGGTTGCCCTGGTCGTCCACATACACGGCAGTCTTCTGGCTGTCGTACAGCAGCAGGCTGTTCTTACCCTTGTTGTCGCCGCTCTGATAGGTGAAGTTCACCTTGCTTGCGTCAACCGGGTTGTTCTGCATATCGTACCAGCTGCCGCCGTCCATTGCGGACACCAGGGTAACGCCGGTGCCGCCGGAGGTGGTATCCAGGGTCGGGGTGCCGCCCACATTGATGTAGACGGAATTGTCATTCTGGTCTACCACAACGCTGACCGGCATGGTCTGCATCGGCTTGGTTTTGATTTCTTCGCCGCAGACAGCGCACTTGAAGGTGATGCTGGTGCATTCCCAGTCAATGGTAACGGGAGCGCCGGCAGAAATTTTTCCGGTTTCGCTGTCATAGAACAGCTGGGCGTTGCTGTAGTCAGCTTCCAGCTTGCCCTCGACCTTCTTCATTTCCCAGTTGAAGGTAGCAACAAACTTGCCATCTGCATCCTTGGACACGACATGGCTCTGGCAGGGCAGGGCGGCAATGTCGTCGGTGCGGGTGGTGGGTTCCTTGTATTCCTTCTTAACCGGGCTCTTGTCAGCGGGCACGCTGGCAGAGTAAACGGTCTTGCCGGCAACGCCGGGCTTTGCCTCGGTGGTATCCTTGGTTACGGTGCCTTCTACCTTCTGGTAGGCATCGCCCTTTTCACAGGTATACACAGCGGTGTAAGCCCAGCCGTCATCGATCTTGGTCCAGTAACCATCGGGGGTTTCCTTCCAGGTATGGGTGTGGCCATCCGCCGGGTTGGTGTCATTCCAGTACCATTTCGGCTCGCCATAGGTATGGCCGTCTGCAGCGGCGCTGGCAGCAAAGGTATCGGAGTTTTCAGCAACGTAAGCCTGTGCGTAGCTGTCAGCCTGCTGCGCAATCACTTCATCATCGCTGTTGGTCATGGACTCCATCGCAGAGGTCATGCCGGAGCTGCCGGTAAAGGTAACGGCGGTCACAACGCCTGCGGCGTTCGTCTCATAGCCCAGGTCGGTAACGGCGCTGGACAGATGATACGTTTTGATGGTGGCAGCCATCACCGATGCCATCTCGTCCTTGTTCAGGCCATAGGCTTCGGTGTTGATCTTGCCGGCTGCGGCGTTGGCGTACATGGCATCGGCCAGTGCATTTTCCAACGCTGCAAGGCTCATGCCCGCCTTGCTCTGTGCAGTCGCTTCCAGCTTGGCATCGTCCTGCTCCAGTTCATGCACTTCGCCCTGGGCAGCCAGCGTTTGGGCTGTCTGCTTGATCAGGTCTGCGGTGCTGGTGAACTTGGGCAGGGACTGCACAGCGCTGGCCGCGCTTGCTGCGCTAGCTGCAACAGACTGCGCTACCGAAGAATCAATCTTGGTAGTTTCGGCAGCTGCGGGAAGCGCCACGCTCTGGGCAACCATGGCTGCTGCCAGCACGGATGCACCAAAACGCTGAAGGTTTTTCTTCATAGTTTTATCCTCCCTTAAGTGGTTACTACTTTCCCCTTTTGTGTGAAAAGTGGTACGGCAGATGTGCGGCACTTTGCAGGTGTTGATTGCAAAACGCCTGGTTATGCCCCCTCGGTCTGGCGATCCCTTGCCGGGCTGCGGCCTGCTTTTGGGGCTTTTGGCCCCGGCACAGCGGCTGACAAAACGTTGTACCGGCTGCATGCCTTGATCCTGCAAATGATAACCTTTCCGACACATCTAGGTATATACATTATATCACAGTTGCCAGAATTTGCATAGTTAATTAGCGCGGTTTCTATGTGAATTTTTGTCCTTGAATCAACTGAAACCTGTTTTTCGCACATTATTTGCGTTGCGATGCGGTGACTCTTTGGCGGTATTTATTAACATTTTTGAATGGTTTATTCCTGCTTTTATCAAATGATTGAACATTTACCCCGATAATGTTCTTTGCAATCTCTTAATCCAATCACCCGGTATTGTGATCGCGCATTTTTTGTCATTTCGGTTTGGCTTGTTGTTGAGAGATTTGGCAGAGATTGGAGGAAACTTGAAGGGAAAATTGGAGGTTGAGAATTGCCCATTATAAATTGTACTGTAGAGAGCGTTCTTGACCGTTCCGAAAACTTAGGGCAACACCGCATAATTCTAAGTGCCGATACGGCGAGCGAGGTGCGGCAGCTGCTAAG
>OGYP01000854.1_pt1 | contig 15065 bp, 16 predicted proteins | sample 1576571 | NCBI WGS metagenome assembly OGYP01 (sample SAMEA3541559, study PRJEB24748) | human gut metagenome | biome: human gut; feature: human-associated habitat; material: faeces | place: China | collected 2012
ACAAATTTATAGCATAATTGATTCTATGAAGCCTTTGCACGGAACTGGATTTGACCTGTTTGGTGCTGTATATGAAATGTTCGCTTCTTCTAAAGAGAAAAAAGATTTTGGAGAATATTTTACAAGGCGTCATTATACGCATATATTTTCTAAGTTATTACTTCAAGATGAAGATATTTACAATGAGAAAAAGGAGTTTTCTATTATAGATCCTGCTTGCGGCACGGGTGGATTCTTAACTGAAAGTTTTAAAGTCTTGTTAAACAATTATGAGAAAAGCGGCACTTTAACAGCTGGAGCAAGAGAATTCCTTTCTAAAAGATGTTTCTACGGCGTAGATGTTAGAGATGAAAATATATCAAGAACTCGCTTAAATATGTTTTTGGTTGGTGACGGGCATACCCATATGTATTCGGATAATTCCTTAAATCCGACAAAACAAAACGGGAAAGCCACGCTTAGTAAAAAATACCAGTATGTAATTACAAACCCTCCGTATGGTAGCGGTACAATAAAAGCAAAAACCAACGCAATTTCCACAAACAGAACAGAGATAGCTTTTATTTGTAAGGTTATTGATTTGCTTGAAGTTGGCGGAAAAGCGTGTATTATCACCCCAGACGGTGTATTAGAAAATCCCTCATATAAGAAGTTTCGTCAAGAAATTCTTGAAAAATGTGAAATATACGCAATAGTTTCATTGCCAAAATTCGCTTTTGCACCATATACTAAGGAAAAGACTTACGCTTTATTCATTAAAAAGCGTAGTGACAAAGTTACTAAAATACAGGATAAACCTATCTGGATGTATATCATTGATAATGACGGATTAGCTAATTCTGATAAAAGATTTCCCACTAAACTACGTAATAATCGCAACGGTTGGATGCACGATGAAATATCCGGTTGGGTTAGCACGGATGGCATTGAAATGCCTGGCGTTTTGGAGAAACGTTGGTTATCTTTTGATGATAGTGCCACCCCTACGACATGGATTGATGAGAAAGGTATTGCGCAAACTGCAAGAAAAGGTGGTAATGTCGATATCAATATAATCGAAAATGATCATTATAAAACTTTATTGCCAGAGTATTATTTGAGACCGTATTCTCCGCACTATATTAGTGAAAATGATTTTGACAATGAATTAAAGCAAATAGACAATAGTATAAGGAGGCTGCTTAATGAAATTTCTTGATGTTTTTAATGAAATTGATAAAGGCAATTACGCTTTAACAGATGAAGCGATTTATGCGTCCTTACAAAATGGGGATGAGCTAATACCTTTATACGGTGGAAACAAAGAACATAAAACGACGGACCGAAGAATTTCAGTTTCTGCAAAAACGAAGAAAGGTGCAACAATTAAGATTTTCTCTGGTGAAGGCATAATTATTAGCTTAGATGGCAGTGCCGGAAGTATGACATATAAAAACGGTGAAAAATTTGCTCTTAATCATCACGCAGGATTTATAACCTTACGCGAAGATGCCGCTAACAAAGTGAACCTCGAATACTTCTCGTTGTTCTTGCAAAATTTTTATAGGGAAATGGGTGTAAGTGACGGTTCAAAAACATTATCATTGGAGCAGGTTTATGCTGAGGAATTTACTCTTCCTGCATTTGATGTTCAATGCAATATTCTGAATTCGCTTAAGCGTATAAAAGGCAAACTTGATGCACTTATAACATTGAAAAATCATTGCTATGAAATAATGAATAAAGAACTATCTACAGAATACAGTCAGTATCAAGGTAAAGATATCAATATTTCAGTCTGTATTGATTATATGAGTGGATCTGCAAAATTAACTGAAGAAATGAACTATCAGCGATTAAAGATGAATGGCAATAGATATTTATTATTAACAGGATCGACAATTAAAGAAAACACATATGTAACACTAAACGATGCTATCGATGTTCCTAAATTCGAGCAAAGGGAAGGGCTTTTGGTAACAAGAAAAGGGAAAGCCGGCAAAGTTCGTTACTTACCTAAAGGTTTTTACACTTTGAACGATGATGCGTATATTCTGTATTTAAGAGATAATTCTGAATATGAAGTCAATTTACGGTGGCTCTCCATTCAATATAAAACAGAATTTCTCATAAACGCATCGAGCTCCGATAATGGAACATGGAATATGACAGGTTTTTTTAAACATACAAAAATTGATATTCCAAGTATAGAGGAGCAAATATCTATTGTGAAAAAATACGATATTTTATTAAACTATATCAACTCTATTGAAGAAATCGAACGCCAATATTACAGTCTCATATCAAAAGAAATAGCATAAAATAAAGCCAAAAGTGGGGACGGCAACATAAAGTTGCCTCCCCATTTTTACTTAAAAATAAATCAATTCTATATTAACGATTTCTGTAGCTCTGCTGCGGATATTATTCATCTCCTGCACCCACAGCATTTGATTTTCAGCTTTCAGCTTTTCCGTTACATTTTCTTTTTCCGCCAGTTGTTTTACCAGCCGGGAAAACATTTGCTCTGCCTGCTTATCAATATCGGCAAGGTAACTGTTCAGTTTGCAGGAAGTTAGCAGATTACTATAAAAAGCTCTTTTATGCTCCTTGATATACCTCAAGTGCCTTTGTCCCCAAATTCCTACCAGATTCTGTTCTTCTTCGGGTAGTGAGAGGTGAGGGAGATAATAATCTCCCTGCCGTACATAAACGCCGCCTATTTCATCAAAAATCGTGTTGTCATTTTGTTTTCCTACCTTTCATAATCTTTATTTTTTGATCGTTTTTCACGCTCTTGTGACTGTGTTTTCGGTATCGGAATCGGCTCATAAAGAATACTTTTCTCCTGCTTTTTGAACCTCTCAAGGATACCGTCTATAAATTCTTTAACTATTTTGGGTGCCGCTTTTAATGCTTCGAGATACGGTCTGCACTTTTCCGTCAGCTCATATAAGGCAGTTTTAAGCCGTGAAACTTCTGACTGTAATGACCATATCTGCCTTGTGAGATACCGATTTTCCTCCTGCAATTTCTTTGCTTCGGATATCGCTGAGTAACTCTGTTTTGCTAGGATAGTTAGCTTTTCGTAGTCATCCGCCGACACAGTATATTTGCCCATAAACGACTTTTTGCCTGAGCTGTCAATCTCATTAAAGGTCATAAACGCCTTATGATTTTCTTCGTACCGTATCTGTTCCCCAGCAATTTTTTCTTGAAGATTTGATAGTTTCTCTTTGTCTTTCTTGATTTTAAATTCAAGTGAAGCTAAGTTTTCAGCAGTACTTCCACGCTCTCCACGACTGAATCCGTTAAAGCCTGCTTCCTGCATATATTCATAAAACTTGTCCTGCAGTATGCTGTAGGAAGCGTGATAGACTTGCTTTCCTTTGCTGTTCAGAATCGGATTTCCGTTTTCATCAAGAGCCTTTTCGGACTTCCATTTCTTTGAATGACTCACTTGATGAATGACTTCTTTTACCTTTCCAACCAGCTCAGGATCTTTACACCGTTTCGTCCAGCGCACCTCTTTGTCCACCACCGGCAGCGCCATAATATGCAAATGGTAATGGTAAATCGGTCTGCCGTATTTCTCAGTCATTGCTGCATTCAGCTCGTCAGCGTGCATTACAGCAGATATAATATTGTCTTTACCGTAGAGCTTTTCTGCAAAATGGAAAGCTTCTTCATAGAATCGGCAGGCATATTTATAGCCGCCGTTCTGTTCAAAATAGTCTGTATTTACATCCATAATCATCTCGTCAAAGACTGTCGCATCGGGTTTTAAGCCTTTCAGTGATACCATTCCTGCAGCAATCATTTTGTCAAGATGTTCGTTATATGTCAGCTCTCCGCAGCTTTTAAAGCTTACATTCATAGGCGTGCGTGAGAGGTCAACATTCATATTTTCATAGCTGTCATTTTTACGTTCGATGTGTCGCTCGAACTTACCAACCGTGGCTCGTGTACGGGTTTCGATACGGGCGACGCTGAAGTTTTGTTTTGCCATTTTCTCACTCCTTTCCGCAGGTGAATTTTTGGGGAGCCGCAGTTACACAACTTTTTCAAAGTGTGTAACCCACTATGACACTTTCAGCACTTAGGCTGCAAAGATGTCGTGGGCTCTCCGAGGGGGTTATGGGGCGTTGCCCCGTTGTCTGCGGACAACTCCCCAGCAGGGGCAGGTCTCGCCTGCCGGCTCGGTCGGTGCTTCTGAGCCAATGGCTCAGAGGCGTCCGCCGGACACCCGCACACTTTGAAAAGGACACCCTGCACCCCGTCTAAACTTCAATCGGTGTCAATGTGTGACGATGGTGACAATCTTTCGGACTGCCAAAAACATCGTCACCTTTGACGCCCTTTGTCACGCCGTTCCCTCAGTTTCTTTCCAAAGAACTACCTTTCGTCCGTCGTGTGTTCGACTGTTCTGATAGCGGATACCATAATCACGGAACAGCCTGCTTGCATTGATACTCAGCCTTAGAGAAAGCACATTCGGTTTTATATCCACGCCAAGAATTCCGCGAAGCTCGGAAGCAGTCCCTTCCCATCTTTCACTTTCCGAAAAAAGGGCAGCAGCCATTTTTTCAAGCAACGGTTCGGGCGGCTCTTTCCACAATTCCGTTTCTGAGTTTTCAAAGTTCCAAATCAAACGCTCGGCATCTCTCACAAGATGAATTTTCATATCTTGTTGATCTCTGCCTGCCACATCAAGCGTAGCATTATTGGAAGTTCTTTTTTCTTTACTGAGAACGAATGCTCCGTCTGCCGCACCCATCAGTCCGTTTGTACCCGAAATCATATCGAATATATCTTCCGCTTTCTGCTTTCGGGTGTGATGAACGATGAGCATTGTAACCTTGTAACTGTCTGCCAACGCTTTGAGCCTTGCTACAATGTCATAGTCGCTGGCGTAGCTGTAATCAGCATCACCGGCTTCACGCACACGCTTTAAGGTGTCTATGATAATCAAGCCTGTATCGGGGTGTTCTCCTATAAAACCTCTGATTTGTTCTTCCAAACCGCCGCTTACCGTTTTGCACTCCGTCGCAAAATAGAGATTGTCCGTTTCCTCTGCACCGAACATCTGAAACAGTCGCTTTTGCAAACGAGGATAATCATCTTCAAGAGCAAAGTAAAGCACCGTTGCTTTTCGTACCTTGTAACTCCATAGTGGTGTGCCGGTACTGATATGATAGGCAAGCTGTGCCATCATAAAACTTTTACCCACCTTCGGGGAGCCTGCAAAAATATAGGTTCCTCGTTGGAGCAGACCGTCAATTAGCGGTGTCTGAATATCAAATACCGTATTGTACAGCATTTTCATAGACACAGTTTTCAAATAGGACGGATCTAACTGTCGCAGCATTTCTCTCTGCATTTTTTCAAAATCATTGATTTCTTCCGCAAAATTGGTTATACTATTATTATTGGATTTGAGTGACTGCCTTTCATCTGCGCCAACAGATGTGTTACAGGCGGTCATTTCTTTTTTATCATTCATTTGCATCCTCTCCTTTCAAGCCGTGCAATGTAAAGGTGATAAGGTCAATGGTGTCGAGCAGTTCCGTTTGGATATTCTCACCTGCGGCAACACGCTGTAATTCCTCAAGGATAAATGCCATCTGCGTTTTCAGCGCCTTATAAACTCTCGGATTTGGCTGAACCACCACCTCACGCCCCATACACTTGCGGTAACAGTATTCCTGTTTCGGCAATCCCGAAAGAGCAACTGCTCTGTTGAGTTCTTCCTGTTCTTCGGGTGACACTCGAAATCCTACGGTAATACTGCGGAAACGGTTGTGGCGGTCTACATTTTTTACTGACATATCATCACACTCCTTTATTCATAAAATCAAGTTTGACTGCCATTTCCTTTTGCTTTGACGGGAACAGATGCGCATAGCGGTAAGTGATTTCTATGCTTTCGTGTCCCACTCGGTCAGCAATGGCAACGGCGGAAAATCCCATATCAATTAAAAGACTGATATGACTGTGGCGAAGATCGTGGATACGGATACGCTTTACCCCAGCTTCTTTTGCGCCTCTTTCCATCTCGTGGTGCAGATAGCTTTTGGTAACGGTAAAAACACGGTCTTTCTTTTTCAGCCTGTACTGCATACCGAAAAACTCCTGCATTTCGGTACAGAGGAAATCAGGCATTTGCACGGTGCGGTTGCTTTTCTTTGTTTTCGGTGAGGTGATTACATCCTGACCTTTCAAACGCTGATAAGTCTTGCTGATTTTCACCGTCCCTTTTTCAAAGTCAAAATCGGCAGGGGTAAGAGCAAGCAGTTCACCCTCACGGATGCCTGTCCAATAAAGCATTTGAAATGCGTAGTAGGAAAGCGGTTTATCCATCATCACTTCGGAAAACTTTTGATACTCTTCCTTCGTCCAAAACAGCATTTCGTTTCGTTCCTCACTGCCCATATTTCCTGCTTTTGAGGCGGGATTGCTGCGTAAGTCATAAAATCTGACTGCATAGTTAAAGATGGCTGAAAGCTGATTGTGCAAAGTCTTAAGATAAGATGATGAGTAGGGCTTGTTTTCCTCGTTGCGGTAAGCCAGCATTTCATTTTGCCACGCTCTCACATCTTTGGTGGTAATCTCGTTGATTTTGCGGTCTTTAAAGTACGGCAGAATTTTCTGCTGAATAATGTTCTCTTTGGTCTGCCAAGTGCTTTCTTTCAATCGTGGCTGCTGTTCTTTGCAATAAATTTCAACAAAATCGGAAAAGGGCATATCCAAATTTCCTGAGCTTTGCTGCTGAAATTTTTGTTCCCAGTCCTGTGCTTCTCGTTTTGTGGCAAAGCCACGCTTGCACTTTGGTTTGCGTTCGCCTTTCCAGTCGGTATACTGCGTCATCACATACCAAGTGCCGTTGTCCTTATTCTTGTAAACGGGCATTAATCATCTCTCTTTTCTGCTCCGTAAATTCTTTCACTAAAATACTGTCGGCTAACACGCCCTGCAACTGTAATAAATCCCTTTGCACTCAGTTCATCGTTGAGCTGTCGGATAATCTTGTAGGCGTAAGCCTTTGATACATCAAGTTCCTCTGCAATTTCATCTGCTCTCATAAAAGTTTTATCTGTCATAAAATCACCCCCTTTCAGCTGAGTTTATATTGTAATTCTTTATTTCGTGTCGGAATATTTTCTGACCGCCTTCCGATTTGTCCGGGCGGGTACGCCATTACCGTGGTGTACGACGGTTATTCAATTTTCCACATACTTAACGCTATTAGTTTAAGCCTGCATCATCATTATACTAAGCAAATTAAGTAAAGTCAAGTGGCTTTTGAAAAAATATTAACGTTATTTGTTTGTGATATCTTGACGCACACTAAGCGTATCTGTATAATATATCTTATCAACAGATCGTTAGGAGGAAGCACAATGGCAATCGGTGAGAGAATCCGTTTCTTTAGAAATTTAAGGGGTATGACCCAAAAGTGGCTCGGTCAGGCTGTGGGCTTTCCACAAAAAACTGCTGATATTCGTATGGCACAGTATGAATCAGGATCAAGAACGCCGAAAGAAGATTTGGTAAAGGCTCTTGCAGGCGTACTTGAGGTTTCACCTTTGGCACTCAGAATTCCCGACATTGACAGTGATCTCGGCTTTATACATACTCTTTTTACCGTTGAGGATTTGCACGGCGTAAGAGTGGAGAAGAATGAAAACGAAGTACATATCGTCTTTGACGGTAATAAGCCGAATGTTGACCTCTCTGTTTTCCAAATGCTCACCGCTTGGGCAGAACAGGCTGAAAAATACAGAAGCGGCGAGATTTCCAAAGAGCAATATGATGAGTGGCGTTATACTTATCCCGAAAAAGATACCACGCAACATTGGGCGAAAGTTCCGTCACAGGAACTCAGCGATATGCTGATTGAGGCTTTCAAAGCCGAGGACAAGTAACGAGGTGTAAATATGAAATTTGATTGGAAAAAAGCACTAACAACTACCGCTGTACTTGCGTTTGGCACTCTTGTTAGCATTCTTGTTTATAAAAACAAGGACGAAGATGATTTCGAAAATTGGCTCAAATCTGCATCAGATGATGAATTATCCGACGGCTATGAACAAAGACGCCAAGAATGGATGCGAACAGGATTTGGTGGCAACGGAGAAAAAACACCAGAAATGAAACGGATTGATCAAGAAATGAGTAGACGCTCTGCTGAAAAATGGGAAAATGATCCTCGTTGTAACAGAGACCCCAATTACCGTTGGACTGATGCAAATCGTTGGGACAAAGACTAACCTATATATATCGTCACTTCTAATCCGCTTTTGTCCCACTTGTTTTCTGGATTTCTTCGCATTCTTTGCAAATTGTTTACATATACTACCGAAAAATGAAAGACAAAAACCCCGTACTGACTGTATTCCGTCAGTACGGGGTTTCCTATTAATGTGGAGTTTTTGTGAGCCACAAGATATTACTCTTTACCCACAAACCACTTGATACATCCGATAAAGGGGTCGGAGTGTAATCTTATCAAAATCTTATCAACGAGGATTTTGAAATCCTGAAAACCCGCATTATTACTGGGTTTTTAGACTTTTTCAATTTATTCCCACTCGCTCCCTGCAGGAAAATCCTAAACAGTTTTGCTTATGAGATTTGGTTCAGATTATTTGGATTCTTTTCATTATTCAGATGGCAAGGGCTATCTGATTTTTTGTTGCCATTCTGTTGCCATAATAAATTATTGCATTATACTTTTCGCACAAGGCAAACCGAAAATTTAAAATGCATCCGATCCAACTCCTGCGCTGTAATCATTAGATTTACCTTGCTAAAAAACGGAAGCTTAGTTTCTATGGGTGAGTCTTTTGCATCAATTATCGCATATACGACTTCAAATTCGTTAGACTGAGGCTTTTGAGTATAGTCAAAAACCGCGGCACCAAATTTACAAGCTGTGATATCAGAAACCTGCTTACGAAAGGTCATGTCGCTTACAAAGCACTCCGCAGATACCTTTCCTTGTGAGAAAAGATGACTTAATTGTGCTGACTGCCCTTTGTTTTTAACATGGATCATTTTCTTGTCACGTGTAAAAATATCACATGCCTCTATTTGTTTAGGCCCATTCTCGACGGAGATCAATTTCCTGTCCATTAAGCAAAAATCCGGATTGCCTTCTGCAACCATTTCATTGTATGCACCCTCATCTTTATCGGCAGGACAATCCGGCAAAGTAATATTGGATATCGGAACCATTGTTTTGATATAATTATTTACCTGTTCAAAAAAAGATGTCTCTACATAATACCAAGTACCAGAGCAAAGAATATAATTCTTACCTTCGTATTCTGTCTGAAATACAAGAGCTGCATAAATACTACATATTGCGAAGGGGACACCATCAGAATTCATGGCATACAGTTTGTCTCTGCGGATTTTCTGATATACATTTGTACCTGGTTTGATTTTCTCAACGTATTCAGTTAGGTCAAGATTAAGATTATAATTCTCACTATCATCCAGTTTTTTCCCTATTCCAGAATAGCAAAAACCAATAATTCGATCCCAGTCTGTCGTTTCTGGTGGAGCGATGTGCAAATGTTCAATTTGGCAGTTCTCTATTGCGTTAGCTAACTCAAAATCTAAAGCTTCAGATTGGACGGAATCTCTAATTTCTGCAACATTGTCTACCCATTCAAAACCTATCCTTTTGTATCTCTCATCTTTATAGGCACTGTAATAGAGACTAAGTTTATCCTTAAGCTCTGTCATCTCCATAAAAGCAGACACAACTAAAGAATCTTTGCCACTTATATGGTTTCCGTATACGGGATCATACGGCTCCCCAGTAAGGCCTTTCATAATATCATTTGTAACATTAAGGCCAAACTCATCCTGGGTAGTGCTGTAGCTTGCCTGACGCTGTGTTGTGACAACCATGTCCTCTATTGTCGCTGCATTAATACTGCGCATTTTATTAGGGTTAATTGTGTTGAGCGCAACCTTAAGACCAAAATTGCGCTCAATACATTCCTCTTTAAGAAATGATCGTCCGTACCCGAACACGATGGCCATGATCCTGTTTTGGATATGTATAAGGACAATAGCCTTATTTGAGGCATTTTCTGAGATGTTTATGCTTTCATTTGAGAGTTCATCTAAAAACGGCTTCCAACGAGGAAATTTTCTATTGCTGTCACAATAATAGATTTCTCCGTCCAATCCGAACTGCGGTTTTAGCTTGGACGAAGAAAGCAAATCTGAAGATTTAAGACAATCTTTCAGATTCTGAACATGATCCTTAATAAGGAAAATCGTCAAGTTAATTACTTGCTTATCCAAGCAAAACACCTCCTATGTTTGCTTCCCAGTCGAAATGGTTTCATATTTCACTTCTGTGCAAGCAAATATCTATTCTCTCCATTGTTTTAGAAAATTCGAGCCTGATTTCACACTCCCAAAGCACAATGACTTTCCACCCGTCATTCTCAAGCGCCTGAATATGCTCTTGGTCACGTTGCTTCGTCCGCTCAATTTTGGGTCCCCAGTACGTCTTGTTAGACTGGCTGGAGTGTGCGTAGCGGCTTCCACAATCATGTCCATGCCAATAGCACCCGTGAATAAAAATGGCAACCTTTTTCTTCGTGAACACAATGTCAGGCTTCCCGGGGAGCGCCTTGTAATTCACGCGGTAGCGATATCCCATCGAGAACAGTTTGCGCCGCACCAAAAGCTCGATGCTGGTGTCCTTGCTTTTGATGTGGGACATTATTTCGCTTCTCCGTCCGGAAGAAATTGTATCAGCCATTACACAGACAAATCCAACGGCAAGTCCGAGATGTCTTTGAGACGCTTGCCCTGAACCAAGGTTTCCAATGTTTCAACTGCGTCCTCAGAGCCGACCTCCTTGACCGCTCGAATCAACTCATAGAGGGCAAAATGATATACGCAGTCTATATCGCCAGTTCCGAGGGCAAGAGAGGCAAGCCGGTTCGGCATAGGTTCTGCTGTTACCACAACGATATGAGGCAGATGCCCTTTTCGGTTGCGAATCAGGTTCAACGCCTCTGTACGGCTGTTCTGTGCGCGGTCGCTCCGCATGGTATACTTTGCAGAAACACTTGCATGAAGGATTGGTTTGCCTCCATTGGATTTCCGAATATCAGCCATCTTGCCGATATCATCATCGACTATGCACTGACTTGCATTGATTTCGGCATCTTCATACAAATCCCGGTAAACCACAACATCAGGCGCAACAAGATAATCGTTCCCGAGCGCAGCAGCCAACTGTGCATTCTGTGTAGTAAGCGTGTTCAGGTAAGCGAGGTGCTCATACTGAGCAAAATCGCTGGTTTTCAGCTTGTTATTGTTGCCAAGCTGGAGAATTGTCCATTTTCCAGGACGCAGATTTTGCAGTTGAGGAAAAGTCTCCCGGAGGAACTCCATTGTTAGCGTTTCAAATTGCTTGCCAAGTGTCTGCCCAGAGATTTTATCGACGGTCGAAACGGCATGATGCTGTTCCTCCACAAGAATATCAACAATTCTGCGAGCAATCGCCTTTGAACCGCGGCTGCTGGTATCTGCATTGGATGCAACGCCAGCTGAGGTCAAAGTCAAGGTATTGGTTTCAAACAACTGCTTGTGAAAATGAAATCTCGCATTTGCTATCAATGCATCCATGTTCAAGACACTCCTTTATTTTTTCTCCGACTGCTTGAGCAACCGGGGGAGGAAAAGCATTTCCAATCATCCGGCAGGCAACTGTTTTTCGGTTTCCAAACGTCCAGGTATCGGGAAATCCCTGAATCCGTGCCATCATCCGGCTGGTTAAACGGGGCATTCCCTCAAAATCAGGGGCAGGAGCTTCATTTGCAATTCCCCGGCCATCTACTCCAAGTTCAGCCCAAGCATTTCGGGCCCTTGTGGGGCCAAGATCAGGACCACCGTGCTTTTTTGAGCCACCTACCAATGTAGGAGCAATTCGGTTGGCGTTTGTTGCCCATTGCTTTGCGCCGTTCCAGCCATTCTGAGCCATCAAGTCATAAAGCGTTTCGCCAACGGATGGAGCACTGTCAGGCCTTTCATCTGGATAAGCAAAAGCGCCAAGTTGATCTTTGCGTATACCGATAATAACAACTCTGGGGCGAAGTTGTGGAACACCATAATCAGAAGCGTTCAGCAGTTTTATATGCGTTACATATCCCAGCTTTTGAATGGATGTAAAAATATGATCTCTATATTCATCAAAACCGGAATCAAGAAATCCTCGTACATTCTCAAGCATAACGGCTCTCGGTTGAATTTCCTTAATCAGGCGGATTGCCTCAGGGAAAAGATCTCGATCGTCTTCCTTTCCAAGCTGCTTGCCTGCAACTGAGAATGGAGGGCAAGGAACCCCGCCAGCCAACAAATCTACGCCTTTATATGGACGGCCATCAAAATCATGGACATCGGCACAAATAACATTCCATTCGGGGCGGTTCTGCTTCAAAATTTTACAATAATCTTTTTCATACTCTACAAGTGCTACATGGACAAAACCAGCCATTGCAAGACCCAAAGCCTGTCCACCAGCACCAGCACATATTTCAACACAAGTCAAAGGCTGCTGCATAAATCAATCTCTCCTAATGTTTGCTTAATTCCCTTGATGCTCAACAGTATCTTCTTCGATGAAATCCATTATCTCGCCAATATTGCAGGATAAGGTCTGACATATTTTTTGAAGACTTTCCATCGAAACAAATTCATTCCTGCCCAGTTTAGCTAAAACATTGAAGCTAATTCCCGCTGCATCCTTCAACTCGGTACGGTTCATTTTCTTATCTATAAGCAGTTTCCAAAGTTTATCATAACTTACGGACATGGCCATTCTCCATTCACTGTCGGATTCTTAGATATTATAGCATATGGCACACTGCTTTTCAAGATATTCTCATGAGATAGTGAGTATAACGTCCGATAGAATGAGGAATACCGCCCGTAGGATTTCTCCCACGGGCGGCGTGTTGGTCAGCCATCCAAAGGTTTGTACTCTGTTACGGTTTTCAAATAGGTCTCGGGATCACCATTCAGTATCAGCTCGGCATACGCCACAGGATCATTGTAGATCAGATAGTCCAGCTCGGAACGCTGAAACATATTGTCGGCAACCTCATTTTCTACGGTGGTGCAGTCGATGGAGATCAGCGTACCGTCTGCCATTTTCAGTTCCACGCAGGCGGTATCCATATTAAATGCACAGGAAAGGATTTTCATTGTTCTTGCCTCCTTAATCTTTCGGTGTTTTTCTTTGCCAGATTGCTTGCAGCCTTCCGGCGTTCTTCTGTGTACGGGGCAGTCAGCTTGAAACCAAAGCGCCCCTTGCTGACTTCAAAGGTCAGACAGCCGTTTCCATCATCGTCAATCAACCGACACTCAGAGGGATATTTCCCAGCGTACTCGGTGAGCCTGTTTTTGAGTGCGGTGTTGTAGGTACAGACCTCGACCATGCTGTCTGCCTCGTTGAAATAGACATTGGTTGTTTTCTGCTTCTTGGTAAGACCTGTTTTCATAAAACCTCCTGTATTTCGCAATTTTTTCTCAGCTCATCACCTGCAAAAGTGGACTGATTTTTGGATGGGAAGCGCCCAAATGATGCGCTGTACGATTTGGACGCTCCCATTTGAAAATTTACATTTTTTCCAGCTCTACACGGGAATCAACGGACATCGTCCCTTGTGGGCGTTTTCTCTCTGTGCCGAGAGAAATAAGACCACAAATTGTTGCGGGAAATCACATCCTCATAGGTGCGAAGTCTGCTACGGAGCCGGTCATTTTCCTGCTCCAAATCCGCTGTGCGGAGCTTACCACGGATGGACTTATATTGTGCCAGTTCTGCCTTGACTGCAGAGAGTTCCGTTACCAGCAATTCGATTTTTACCTTCAGATCGGCAATGGTTTTCTTGGCATCCTTCAAGAGCTTTTTCAGCTTGCCTTCCTGATTTTCCTGTGCGTAATATTTCTTTGCAGCGGCAGCCAGCGTTTCATACTCGTTTTTTTCAAGCGACACCCTTGACGGCGAGAGCATGACGGGTCTGGCTTCGATTTTGTCAATACTTTCAATGTCGACTTTCTTCTGTCTGGTCTTTTCAATTTTCTTATCCAAAGCCGCCGCTTCTGCTTCTTTCTGCTGTGTCTGCTCGGTGAGATCAGCAAGGCGTTCCTGCTCACGCTCCATCTTGAATTGTGTGACTGTCAGATGTTCCTCGGAGCTGCCACGCTCACCACGTTCGACGTCAGTATATCCGGCAGCTCTCATGTGATTGAAGAAATCGTCTTGCAGTACCGAGTAAGATTTTTTCAGAACAGGCTTGCCGGACTTGGAGCGAAGCTTCTGCCCATTCTTGTCAAGTGCCGGCTTGGAATCCCACTTCTTGCTCATGCTGACTTGCATGATACGCTCCTTAACGGTGCCACGGAGTGATTCGTCCTTGCATCGTTTCGACCAGCGGATTTCTTTCTCCACAACAGGGATATAGACCACATGAAGATGATAGTGGTACACATCCTGTCCTAACGCTTCTGACATTGCCCGATTGCGCTCATCGGCGTGCATGACCGCTGACAAAATATACTGTTCGCCGCCCACAATTTCGATTGCACTTTTGTAGGCTTCGGCGTAGAATTGTTTTGCAAAGTCATAGCCGCCGTGATTGTAAAAGTATGCGGAGTTTACATCGAAGATCAGCTCACCGAATTTCTCTGCATCGGCCTTCAGACCACGAGTGGAGATTGTCCCGTCTGCCACCATCTGATCGAACATATCGATGTAGTCAGCAGTGGGTGTTTTGAAATGGACATTCATGCTTTGTCGTTTCGGTACAATGTCCTGGTTGACATAGCTTTCTTTTTCACGCTCATTATGACCTTGAGCGTTGGCAACTTTATCCGTTGTCATTCTCATATTTCTTGCGCTGGTACGATTGATACCGTCGCCTCTTGCCATAGGCATTTCCTCCTGTAATTTTAGTTGGTGGCACGGGGTAGCGTTTTGGGGAAACACTTCTGCGGAAGTGTAATAACCCACTATGATACTTTCATCCTGCGGCTGCAAAGTATCG
>OGYP01000858.1_pt1 | contig 15010 bp, 8 predicted proteins | sample 1576571 | NCBI WGS metagenome assembly OGYP01 (sample SAMEA3541559, study PRJEB24748) | human gut metagenome | biome: human gut; feature: human-associated habitat; material: faeces | place: China | collected 2012
TTGTCAATGACGGACAACTTGCTATTTTTTGATTTTATTTCGAACTCACGTTATTTACTGAAAAAAGGATATTGGCTTTCTATTCCTGTCCTTCATTAGCAGAATAGAATCAAAAAGGAGAGCATTTATTTTAGTCCATAATGCTCTCCTTTCTTATTTTATTTTTCTATAATAGCCTTTGCTTTCTCCAAAGCCACATTGATATTAGGACAGATATTTTCTTTTCCCAGCAGTTCATTAAATCCTGATTTTTCAAGAATTTGATGCACTTTTTCATTCACTCCCGAAAGCACAATCTGAATATTTTCTTTCTTAGACATTTCGCATAGATTAGTCAGGTTGTGAATACCGGTAGAATCAATGAATGGTACTTTACGCATACGTACGATCCGTACTTTGGGACGGTCGCCCAGTTCGGACATGATTTCCTCAAACTTGGTAGCGATACCAAAGAAGTAGGGACCGTTGATTTCATATACTTCCACACCTTTGGGAACCATGAGATGTTCTTCGTGCACTTCCAGATCGGATTCATTATTGGGGTCGATTTCATTTTTGATAACCGATATTTCTGTTGTTTCCATGACACGTTTCATGAACAATACACAGGCAATGAGCAAACCCACTTCAATAGCTACGGTCAAATCGAAGATAACAGTCAAGAAGAAAGTGATCAACAATACGGTGACGTCTGATTTCGGATTCTTCAGCAACGCTTTGAAAGTACGCCAGCCGCTCATGTTATAGGAAACAATCACCAATACACCTGCCAGACAGGCCATCGGGATATATTGTGCCAGAGGCATCAGGAACAAGAGAATCAGCAACAGAATGACTGCATGAATGATACCTGCAACAGGTGATTTTCCACCGTTGTTGATATTGGTCATGGTACGTGCGATGGCTCCTGTAGCAGGAATACCGCCAAACAGCGGAGCGATAATATTGGCTGCGCCCTGGGCTATCAGTTCCGTGTTTGAATCGTGGCGGTCACCAATGACACCATCGGCTACGGCAGCAGACAACAGGGATTCTATGGCTCCCAGTACAGCAATGGTGATGGCAACCGGAAATAAATTCTTGATAGCTTCCCAATTTAATTCGGGCACTACTGCATCCGGCAGCTGTGACTGAATGGTAAAACGGTCGCCAATGGTGTCGATACAAGTGATTCCGCCATATGTTTTCATCAGGTACACGGCAATGGTTACTACAATGATGGCAATCAGTGAACCTGGAATCTTTTTTGAGAACCGGGGAGTCAGTGCGATAATCAGGACGCTGACTATGCTGACAATGGCGTTCCACCAATTAACAGTATCAAAATGATGGAAATACATCATCCATTTACCTATGAAGTCTCCCGGTACTTTTTCTCCTCCGAAGTTCAGTCCGAAGATATCGGCAATCTGTGTCGTAAAGATGGTAACGGCAATACCACTGGTAAATCCTACAATAATGGGATAAGGAATGAATTTGATAACAGCTCCCAGCTTGAATACACCTAATAAAATAAGGAGTACTCCTGCCATAAGAGTTGCTACTGTTAATCCGCTGATGCCGTATTCTTGGATGATTCCATAGATAATTACGATAAATGCTCCGGTAGGTCCGCCTATCTGTACTTTGCTTCCTCCTAATAAAGAGATGATAAATCCTGCTACAATAGCAGTGATGATGCCTTTTTCTGGGGAAACTCCCGAAGCGATACCAAATGCGATAGCCAGTGGAAGTGCAACAATACCTACGATAATTCCGGCCATGAGGTCGGCCATGAAGCTCTCTTTTGAATAATTCTGTAGGGTAGTGAAGAGCTTCGGTTTGAATTCAAATGCTTTCATTTGTCAACTACTTTATGCTATGATTTTAAACGAGTTGCAAAAGTAGATAAAATTAATGTATAAATTAAGGTATTATTCTATTTAAATTCGTATTTTTGTTATTCATAGGGTGTTTTGTTGATGGTAATGGTGCGTTGGGCGGTAGAATCTTTGTGATACTGGTTACATCTCCTCTCGTAGTGAAGTAAACGTAATTTCCTTTATCGTAAAAACGATATACCTTGCAACCGTCATGTTCAAACAGATAGCTGACAGTGTAAGTGGAGTTGTTTTCAGACTCTCCGATTTTTAACGGTATGGACGCACATGAATTAAATCCTATTATAGTAAGGAGGGGAAAAGTGAATAATTTGATGATGTTTTTCATAATGGAAAATGTTAATGTTGTTGTGAACACAAATATAGGTGTTCTTGTTTATTTTATATAAAGTGAACGTTTAATTAAATATAAAAACGTAATTGCAATGAATACAACTTTGAAATAAAATATATATCTTTGTGTCATCAACAGATGATCAAATAATACTAACTAATAAAACTAACAATTATGGCTAAAAGCGTAAAAGGTACACAGACAGAAAAAAACTTGCTGACTTCATTTGCAGGTGAATCACAGGCTAGAATGCGTTATACTTACTTTGCAAGTACAGCAAAGAAGGAAGGTTATGAACAAATAGCAGCTATTTTTACAGAAACAGCCGATCAGGAAAAAGAACATGCAAAACGTATATTTAAATGGTTGGAAGGCGGTATGGTAGAAATTACTGCCAGCTATCCTGCAGGTATCATTGGTACCACTATGGAAAATTTGAAAGCTGCCGCTGCCGGTGAAAATGAAGAATGGACTACTGATTACCCTCACTTTGCTGATGTGGCCGATCAGGAAGGTTTTCCTGCTATCGCCACTATGTATCGCAGAATCGCTGAAGCTGAAAAGGGGCATGAGGAAAGATATCTGGCTTTATTGAAGAATGTGGAAGAAGGCACAGTATTCAAGAAAGCGGAAGAAACTGTATGGCAGTGCCGTAACTGCGGTTACATTTATGTAGGTACGGAAGCTCCTGAAGTATGTCCTGCATGTCTGCATCCGCAAGCTTATTTCGAAGTGAAGAAGAATAATTATTGATTGAAATAAAACCACTCGTTCATCATGGATCCGGTTTCTCTGAAAAGGGGAAACCGGATTTTTTATTTTTAGGAAATGATTTTTGATTGGTTTTTATTCTTCTCTTTTCCCGTTTACAAATTCCCCCGGTTTCATGCCGAACTGTTTTTGGAAACATTTGGAGAAATAAGACGGATTATTGAATCCTACCATATAACAGATTTCATTGATGCGATATTTGTTTTCTGCCAGCAAGATCGCTGCTTTTTTCAAACGTACCACTTGAATCAGTTCATTAGGGGTGATATTGGCCAATGTCTTTATTTTGGCAAACAGGCCCGAACGGCTGATACACAATTTTTCGGTCAGGAAATCTACGGATAATTCCGGATTGGAGAAATTCTCTTCTATGATTTCATTCATACGGGTAAGGAACTTGTCGTCCATAGAATTATTGGCAATGCTGTTCAGCGGAACCAACGGCATCTTCGAGAATTTCTGACGCAGCAGATTACGCAAGTCTACCAGATTCTTGATACATGCTTCCAAGTATTGCATGGAGAAAGGTTTCTCTATGTAGGCATCTGCACCACAATCCATACCTTCTATCTTGGAGTTGGTATCTGTCTTGGCCGTTAGCAGGATGAAGGGTATATGACTGGTAGCCTGGTTAGTCCTTATTGCTTTGCAGAATTCCACTCCGTCCATGCGTGGCATCATCCAGTCGCTTACAATGAGTGTCACTTCGTTTTCTTTCAGTTTATTCAGTGCTTCTATACCGTCTTCTGCGGTAAGTATGCTGTATTTATCAGCCAGACTACTCGAAAGGAAATTCAACATTTCCTCATTATCATCCACAATCAGCATGGTTGGTTTATGTTTGATAGGAGAACCGGAGAGGTCCTCTTGCAAGATTCCTTCGGGAATGGCTGGGTTGTTCAATAGTGATGTGCCCGTATCCTGTGGCAGGACTTGTGCTTGTTCTATAGGCAACGTTACGATAAAAGATGATCCTTTGTTAACCTCGGATTCCACTTCAATACAGCCATTGTGTGATTCTACGATACTTTTGACAATGCTGAGGCCGATACCTGTTCCCGGCTTGTTATCCATAGCCTGATAGAACGGATGGAATATCTTCTTTTGTTCTTCTTTGCTGATCCCTATGCCGTTATCTGTCACTCGGATTATAAAAGTATGTTGTTCCGGCTGTACGATACAGGTAAGAGTAACTTCATCTTTTGTGTATTTACTGGCATTGGTCAATAGATTGCTGACTAGTTTGGTTACCGCCTCACTGTCTACTATAGCCGTGAAATCTGCTTCAGGATATTTTACAGTAAGCCGTGCTCCATGTTGGGCGATGAAAGGTTCGAAACGTTCACAAACCGCTTTGAGCAGTTGGTGGATATTTTGGGAAGCAAACTTCATTTTCATTCCTTCCTGTTCCACCTTCCGGAAATCCAGCAATTGGTTTACCAGGAACAGCAGACGCTGGCTGTTACGGTCAATAATATTCAGATCGTCGCGTACTGTAGACGGCAGGGACACGGGAGATTTCATTATTTTCTCCAAAGGTCCTATGATAAGGGATACCGGTGTGCGTATTTCGTGGGCTATCATGGTGAAGAACTTGATTTTGGCTTCGTGTACTTCTTTTTCCTTGTTGGCGTTCAGTTTGTTTATTTCAGCCGTATGTTTTTTCTCTGTCTGTTTGATGATGAAGCGGATGACGAATCCGAAAGCTATGCAAACCAATACAAAATAGAGCAGTTTGGAAGCGGTGGACCAATAGAAAGGAGGGTGGATGGTGATTTTCAGACTGGTTCCTTTTTCATTCCATATTCCGTCATTATTGGTCGCCTTTACTTTGAAAAGATAGGTTCCTGCGGGCAAATTGGTGTAAGTGGCCTTATTTTGGGAGCCTACATAGTTCCAGTCTTTGTCAAATCCTTCCAGTTTATAGGCGTATTTGTTTTTATTGGGGGTGCAATAGCTTAAAGAGGCATAAAGCAAGCTGAATGCATTTTCTTTATAGGATATCTCCAGTTCTTCCAACTGGTTGAGAGATTTTGGAAGCAGTTTGTTTCCTACAGGAATTTGTTTATTAAATATTTCTAGTGCAGTAATGACTACCGGAGGACGTACGTGATTCGTTTTAATTTGATGGGGATAGAAAGCATTGAATCCGTTTACCGATCCGATATAAATTTTTCCGTCAGAAGCTTTGATACCTGCATTGGGTAGAAACTGGTCACTTTGTAGTCCGTCACTTTTAGTAAATACCTGGCAACCTTCTCCCGGTATATAGCGGACCAGCCCTTTTGTAGTGGTCAGCCATAATATATGCTGGTCTTCGATAATGCTGCATATATTGTGGCTGGGTATTTCTAACGGGATGGTTTCAAAATTGTCTTCCTCTATATTGTATTTACAAAGTCCGTTCATGGTTCCTGCCCATATCTCTCCATGGCTGTCTATCAGGCAGCAGTTTACTTGGTTATTGGCCAGCGTATTGGGCAGTGTATTGTTATGCACATAGTTTTTCCATATTTGTTTTTCCGGATGAAATTTTAACAATCCTTTTCCTTGTGTGGAAAACCAGAGATTTCCTTTTGTATCTTGGTCTATGTCTATGGTCATAGCATCCAGGTTCTTAATACGGATAAAATTATCCTCTTCCCGGTTATACAGATTGATTCCATTCATGGATGCTACCCAGATTCTATCCGATCTGTCTTTAAAGATGGCGTAAGAACTGGTTCCGTCCAGTGAGGTCGGGATATCTGTATAAGAGCGGTAGACTTTAAAAGTTCCCGTTTGTAGATTCAGTACATTCACTCCTCCGGTATAGGTTCCTATCCATAGGTTGTCTCCATCCATGCATAGTGCATGGACGTTGTGATAGGAAAGGCTGTTTTTATGATCAGCCGGTAGATAGTAAACGAACTTCCGGTCTTTAGGCGAGTATCGGTTCAGTCCACCGTCGTCCGAAGCTATCCATATTTGTCCATGAGCATCTTCGCAGAACCGTCCGATAACATTTCCATTTATAGAATTGTAAAGTCGTGAATGGGAAAAACTTTCAAATTGTTCAGCATTAGGTGAAATATAATTAATCCCTCCATAGTAAGTCCCAATCCAGATACCTCCTTCCTGGTCTTTTATGATGGGATATACAAAACGGTTTGATAAAGAGTTGGGAACAGTTTCATTTTCAGTAAACAGTTTATATTCTTCTGTAAGGGTATTGAATAATAACAGCCCGTCGTCCGATCCTATCAATAGTTGGTGAGGGGCATATTCCATTAACGAATGAATGTGTGTTACACCTTTTCCGTCCGTAGGGTGTAAATAGGTAGTGGTTTGCCGCGTATATTTATCTATTTTTTGCAACCCGCACTCCCATGTTCCCAGCCAAAGGGTCTGTTCTGAATCCTCCAGCATGGCTAATGCTTGTGAGTGGTGATTTCCGGCATTGTAAAGAAGTCCAAAAGGCTCGAATTTATTTTCTGCTTTGTTCAGTTTGTAAACACCTGATTCTCCTTGGTTGGTGAGAGCCCATATTTGGTTGTCACTGTCTGCCATTGTGCTTGCTACTATTCCGAACGCACTTGTAAATTCGTATTGTTCCAAATAGTTTTTTGATAGATTGTATCGGAACAAGCCTTGCCCGTTGGTCGAGAACCATAAATTTCCGTCTTTATCTTGCAAAATATGGTTGACGATGCTGGTTATGCGGACATTATTGGGAGTTGTGAGGTCGAAATAGGTAAAAGTTTCCGTTGCATAAGCATATATATAGATTCCCTCATCTGTCCCTATCCAGATATTCTTTTTGGTTCCGTACAGGGAGGATATGTATTTGCCTGCTGCCTGTGGGCAAATTGAATATGATTTTATCATGATTCCGTCATATCGGTTCAGACCTTCTTCTGTTCCTATCCATAGAAAACCATATTTGTCTTGCATAATGGCACGTACAGAGTTGGATGACAATCCGTCTTCTACGGAGAAATGTCGGAAACGGAAATCATTGGGTACAGCAAGTAAAGTTACTGATATAAGTAGAAAGAGTATCGAAAGGACAGGGCTTTTCATAGTTGTTATTTTTATCTTTATGCAAAGATAACAAGGTTTGAAATAATAGCATTGTAAAATGAAATATATTTATTGAGGTCAAGATAGAAATATGAATGTGTGGAAATATTTTCTTTAAAAGGGTGCCAATAGTCTGATAGTACTATTTTTGTTGCACCCTCATAAAGAAAATGTGATATGGTTTTATTGAATAATGGGCTGACTTCCAGTTATTCTTATCCGGTAAGGCCATTGTACATCCTTTTCTTCCTGATTCGGATTTATCCAATGTTCGGCCGGTGCTCCCATAACGATGAACCAGAGATGTTCCGGAGATGAATTCTCTGGCACAGCATAACTGATTTTTCCCGCAGGGTCTGCTTTCATTTCTCCATAGACTGCCTTGCCTTCTTTTGTGATGGTTACTATTCCATAGCGCCATCCGGCTTTGTCTGCATTGATGGTGTGGAATCCATTTTTATCGGCTTCTCCACAAAATTCTATTGTTACAGTTTGTCCGGTTGGGGGGATTGAGAGAGGAATGGCGTTGAAACCGTAGTTTTCCGGACAATTTTCGGGTGTGATCTGATACCAGTTGTCATCCATGCTGTTCAGTTTGCAGGTATATTGATTGGCATAAGGGCGTGTCTCTTTCCATACCCGTGGGAAATCCCAATTGATGAAATGACGGCAGGCGTCGAATATTTCATCACAGAATTGTTCCTGAGTCAGTCCAGTCATGCGTTTATAAGTCATTACAGGGTCTTCCCCTCTCTTTCCCTGACGATAAAGTTCGGCGATGAACGGCAGTCCCCGTTTCATGCTCCAATATTCTATGACGTATGGTGAATGATAAATGTTTTCCAAATGCAGATAAGCCTTGTGGGTAAGGGTCTTGAATGCATCCCAATGATATTTTTCATCGGTCATCCAGTCTGGATTCACTTGCCAGAGCATCCATTGTGAGGTCATTTCGAAGAAGCCGCAACCACCCCAGGCTTCTCCTTGACCGTCACAGGTGATTTGTGATTGGAAACTATGTCCCAGTTCATGCGCTATACAATTCAGCTTTTCGTCCTGTACCCGGTTGGGGGCAATCCAGAGAGCGCCGATCTCACCGTCATAGTCTCCACCATAAGCGGTTCCTTCCAGTGAATAATTGATCATAACCATCATGCGGTATTTGTCGCATTTTGATCCGGTTTTGGCGAATTGCAATGTGTGATAGAAATAATGGTAAAAATGCTCTAGTTTTTCTTCCAGATTTTTCAGGTTTACTTTCATGGAATGTCCTTCCAGCTGAGGAGGGTCTGACAGGTTGTCACCAAATCCTTTTTCCCAAAAGATGACGAAGTTTTCGGTACATGCCATGCGGTGGTAGCTCCATTTGCTTTCGGGGTCTTGCAAGTCCATGCTTCGCAGGTCTTTGGGGATATAGATTTCTTTGCCTTCGGGCAGAGGTACCGTTGTGCTTTCATTTTCCTGTGTTTTGGAGTTGGAACAAGAGATGAGCATCATCATGAGCAGGGGTAGGATATATGTTTTCATATTATTATAAATGAGTTGTTTCATTATTTAATGGGTGTTAGTCTGACCATCAATACTCCATGTGCGGGAATTTCGTGGCGGGTATTTCTTTCTGTGGTTCCTATGTCTTTGTGCTGCCATAGGTCTCTTATTTTATATTCCTTCCAATGTATGTTCACTTCATCGGCAAAATAGATGGTTTGTTTTTTCCAGTCATAATCCAGTTTCCAGCTGTTTTCCGTACGGTTCATGAAACATACAGCCAGTTCACCATCATTCAGCGGCTTTGCCCATATTTCTTTTTCGCCCATATCCATAAACCGGCGGGCTTGTTCTCCTTTTTTATCTTGGTTGATGGCTATTACCTCTTTATTGGTTAATATTTCTATGGTTTCTTTATCCATGTTGCGCAGGTCGTTGCCGCTCATGAGTGGTGCTGCTAACATACACCACATGGAGAAATGGGTGATATATTCGTCGCGTGTCATTCCACCATTACCTACTTCCAACATCTCGGCATCGTTCCAATGTCCCGGTCCGGCATAAGGGTAGAGATCGGCCATCTTGTCTATAATGTCGAGTACTCCCACACCTCCCCAGTCGAATACACACTGGTAGCAATCGCGTATGTCAGGAGTGATGCGCCATAAATGTCCGATACCTTTTCCCCATTTCCATGGTTCATTCTCCCCCCATTCGCAAATACTGAATACAATAGGACGTCCGCATGCTTTCAGCGCGTCGCTCATGGTACGGTAAGCAGCTTCCGCCTTTTGTCCTTCATTGGAGCACCAGTCGTATTTCAGGTAATCGATTCCCCATGTGGCGTATGTACGTGCATCTTGAAACTGATATCCGCGGCTTCCGGGTCTTCCCTGGCATGTTTCGGAGCCTGCACACGAATATATTCCCATTTTCAGTCCTTTGGCATGCACATAGTCTGCCAGTGCTTTCATTCCATTGGGAAAACGTTTGGGATCGACCTGTATATTTCCTTCTTCGTCTCGTCCTACCTGCCAGCAGTCGTCGATGACCAGGTATTCATAACCTGCATCCTTCATGCCTGTGGCAATCATGGCATCTGCCATTTCTTTGATGAGCTGTTCGCTCACATTGCATCCGAATTTGTTCCAGCTGTTCCATCCCATAGGCGGAGTTTGTGCCAATGCGTTAAATACAGAGTCGGGTACTTCTTTTTTAGTGCCGAAATACATTTGTGCTCCGGCTGTAAGTGTGCTTGTCAGCAGCAGGATTATAAGTTTTGTTTTCATGGTACACAAGGTTCTTTTCATATAGTTTTCATATTTTGTGGGGGTAAAAGTAGTTTTTAGGAAGATATTGATATGATACAATCATGCAAAAATATAGCAAAATAGTCTGGATAGTGAGCTATATAGGAAAATTTGACTTGAAACTCCTTGATGCATGAAGGTGATTAAAAAAGGAGTGTCCAACAAAGGCACTCCTTTTTTAATATGAATAATCTGTTGCTTCCCAATAGTATTATTCGTAAGGAGCGGCATCAATCAGTTTGGACTTGTTCAGCTCCCAACGCGGAACAGGCACCCAATACAGCTTGTCATTATTGAATACACGTGTGGAAACAATGTTATCTGTCCAGTATTCTTTGCGGTAGGTGCCGTCTTCATTTTTAAATTTGCCGATAGTTACGCCATAAATAGGCTTGCTGTATTCTTCATACATTTTTTTCCAACGGCGGAGATCAAACCAACGTTGTCCTTCAAATACCAGCTCTATTTGTCTTTCATATTCATATTCGGCCCTGATATCTTCTCCTGTAGCGGGTGGTAAAAGTGCGCGGGTACGTACTTTATTTATATACTCTAAAGCTTCTGAGTTGTTACCTAGCTCAATTTGGCATTCGGCATAGTTGAGATAAATTTCTGAAAGACGGATGAAGAACCAAGGGGTAGTGTGCATGGTTGTTCCTGTTGCATCATAAGAAGGGTCGAGAAACTTCCGCATGGAGTATCCTGTATTGCTGGCATTCCACCAATATTCACCCCAATTGCTGTCTTTGCCGGCAGGAATCGTTTCATCTCCTCCATAATATACTTCTACCTCGCGTTTGTCTTTTCCATACCCCCATTCATCTCCATCTAATAAGAAAGCGGCATAAAAACGAATTTCACGCCCGTTCCAGGGATAATAGTCATAGTGTGTTTTCTTTTCAGAAGCAGTACCGTCTGCCATTTGGAACTTATCCACTAAATTTTGTGTCGGATTAAAATTCCCCCATCCTTGGAAGCCGTTACCAATGCCGCATGGAGCCTGATATAAAAATGAGTTATTATCACCTGATCCGTATTTAGGGTCAAATAATTTTTCGAAAATAACTTCTGGATTTTTCACATCATAAAACAATGCTCCATATTCCTCACTGTTATTTACCGTTTTTAAATAGTATTTGTTTAAGTCGAATACTGCTTTTGCAGCATTTGCTGCCGCTTGCCACTTTTCAGTGCTGGGTGTTCCAAATAATGGACTTGCCTTATATAATAGTACTCTGGATTTCAGAGCTAGAGCAGCTCCTTTGGTAACTCGTCCGAAATCATTGGGATCATTATACTCTATAGGGAGCAATGCAGCGGCCTCATCTAAATCCTTTATAATGAAATCGGCTACTTTATCCATATCTTCACGTTGCAGTTCAAATGAAGAATCCAGGTCAAAAGTATGATCTACGATAGGCACACGTCCGAATAAGCTGTATAGCATGTGATAATTCCATGCACGTAGAAACAGGGCTTGCCCTTTTTGTTCGTTTCTAGAAGTCTCATCTCCGGGTACATTATCTATCTTTTCCAAAAAAAGATTCAACTTGCTTATATATTGGTAATAACTATACCAGGGATCCCACATCGTATCATCCCAACCGATTCCGGCATTATCACAGCTTAATAATCCTTGGGTCACATTTTCTGAACCATAAGTATGTTTTTGAAAAACTTCGTCTGTATAGTGTGCAAAGCGGGTGCCCTTCATGTTTTCGGCCATCAGGTTCATATATTGCGCATTCAGATAAGTTTCTGAAAGGGCAAGATCATTCCATACTGCTTCATCTGTGAAAGAGTCCAGCGGGTCTTGATCAAGTATATCTGTACAAGAAATCATGCCTATGCTAGCCAATGCAAAGGCTACATATAAATATATCTTTTTCATTGTTCATCGTTTTTTGGGTTTCTTAAAATGTAATATTGGCACCGAAAGTAATCGTTCGCTGCAACGGATAGCTTAGCACACCATTAGAGTTGATTACTTCGTTGTTGTCATTACGCGTTACACCTGCTTCCGGATCAGCAATCTTATAGTTATCAATCGTAAATAAGTTTGCTCCGTTGACATAAATTCGTGCTTTTTGTATTCCTACTTTAGCTGTTAGATCCTTAGGCAATGTATAACCTAATTCCACTGATTTTAAACGTAAGAAGGATGCATTACGTAACCACCATGTCGAAACTTGTCCATTCCAGGTATCACCATAAGTTTGTTTTATGAAGGCTTTAGGCCAACGTGCGTTGGCATTTTCTTCCGAGGTGTTTCCTTCTTTCCAGCGTCCTTCATAAAAATCTGTCGCCATGTTCATGGTTGGCTGGACTAATTGGCTGGCTTTGGCCTGTCCTTGGAAAAACATATTTAAATCGATACCTTTCCAACCTCCATTTAATGTAAATCCATAAATGATTTTTGGAGTAGCTGTTTCATCAATACGGATTGCATCATCCCATGTTATGTTACCGTCGCCATTCGTATCTTGATAAATCAAATCTCCTGGTTTGGCTCCGTCAATATGTGGCGTATTATCTACCTGCTCTTGAGTTTGATAGATGCCTAATGCTTTATAGAGTACTTGTCCGTCAATGGGATGGCCTTCTGTCTTTTGCCATGCAGGAGTGCTGGCTGCCTCATCCATATAGTTTACCTTATTTTTTGCGTAAGTTAAGTTACCTGTGATCCCCCATTCAAAATCACCTGCACGATCTCGATATGTAGCTATGATTTCTATGCCGGAGTTAGTAACCTCACCTATGTTCTCTTGTGGCAGAGTCATTCCTGCGTAATAAGGAATGGATGCGTTACGGTAACAAAGGATATCATTACGGTTGGAATGGAACCAATCAAAATCCAGACCAAATTTTCCGTTTAAGAATTGTGTGGATAAACCTAAGTTTAAAGTCTTTGCTTTTTCCCAAGTTACTACTGGATTGGCTACTCGTGCTTGGTAAAAGCCTTGGTTGATGTGTCCGTCCTCTCCTGCTCCAAAGTACGGCCCTTTATTATCTGCTAAGAATTTGTATTGGGACATGAACTGATAGGCGGCGATATTGTCATTACCCATCATGCCCCAGGAACCTTTCAGTTTGAAGAAGCTGACCACATCCTTTATCGGTTCGAAGAATTTTTCCTCACTCATCACCCAACCCAGTGAGAAAGCCGGGAACAATCCCCAACGATGACCGGGAGCAAAATTCATGGAGCCATCGTAGCGCAATGTTACCTCTGCTAAATATTTGTCTTTATATCCATAGTTGATACGTCCGAAGAAATTGCAACGTGCTGTAGCGTCTGAATAACCTCCATTGTCCTTGTCTTCGGGTACACTGCTGCCTGCAAATATTTCAGGAATGGCTGTAGACAGATAGTTGGTACGATAGGCGGAAAGAGTGTTATAATCATATTTGCTTTGTTCGTAGGCCACGAATGCATCTACTTTGTGAGCTTCGGCAAATGTATGGCTATAACCGATACGGGCATTCAGGGTGATTGTTTTGTAGTTGCTAGACCAGGAGTTTACACTGATTTTACCGGTATCTGCTCTTTTGTTCTGGTATTCATTGGTTGCTTTGTCATAATAATATAAGTCGTACGGCTGATTTAATGATTTGCCGTTATCAAAATGGAAATCCAGTGCGGCATATCCTTCTACATACAAACCTTTTGTAATCATATCCAGGTCAATATGCAGCAAGGGCTTCAGGTTTAATATATTATAGGTGTATTTATTGTATCCGGGCTGGTCTGTCACCATAATGGCGGCATTGCGGGTGATACCATCGTAACCTACTCGTGGGAGTCCGTTCGGGAAATAGGGAGCGCTGCCGGGAAAAGTGGTCAGGAAATAAGTAAACAGGTAGGGAGTCGAATAAATTCCACGGTTGCGTTGTTCTTGACGTCCCAGGATATCAAAACTAAAACGTACGGATTTGTTGATTTTGGCATCAATGTTGGTGATGAATTGATATTGCTTGTAGTCCTGTGTGCTCTGTTTGTAAATGGCATCCTGCCACATATATTGAGCGGAAGAGTAGAAGGATAATTTATCATTGCCACCACTTACGGACAAGCTGTGCTGAGTTTTTCCTGCCCAATCTTTGGCCACTGCATCCCACCAGTCTGTGTCGGGATAATTTAGATCATCATCATGATTTATATAATGTTGCAGCACTTCATCGGAATAAGTGATACCGCCCTGATCGTGGCGTGGGTCGGCGTCATATTCATTTACATAAGTCGCATACTGGTAGGAGTTCAGCATTTGGGGGATGCGTGTCGGTTGGGAAAGTGTGTAGCTGCCGTTGTAGTTTACTTGCATTTTACCTTCCTTACCGCGTTTGGTGGTTACCAGGATAACACCATTTGCGGCGCGTGCACCATATATAGCGGCAGAAGCGTCTTTCAGTACAGAAATAGATTCGATGTCTTCAGGGTTGAGGCGGCTGAATGAACGGTCGGCTATACCATCCACAACGATTAGTGGAGAAGTATTTCCTAAAGTCCCTTTTCCGCGGATAAGAATGTCGGCGCCATCCTCGCCAGGTTCGCCTGAACGGGTATTGGCTATGATACCGGCTGTCTTACCGGCTAGGGTATTACTTAAATTGGCTGCTGAAACTTTTTTAATATCTTCACCGCTTACAGATGATACAGAGCCTGTCAGGGTTGCTTTTTTTTGTGTGCCATAACCTACCACCACCACTTCATCCAGTATCTCCGTATCTTCTTTTAGCGTAACATTTACGGTTTGTTGCCCGTTGATGGATATTTCCATCTTTTTATATCCTATGTAGGATATTGTCAATGTGCCTTGGGCCGGTGCATTGAGGCTGAACTTACCGTCAAAGTCGGTAATGGTTCCGTTGGTCGTTCCTTTTACCACAACGCTGGCTCCGATGACAGGTTCCCCGCTGGTATCGGTAATCCGACCGCTGATGGTTTGATTTTGTTGAACTGTTTCCATGACTGATGTGCTGGCTTCCGGCAGTGCAAATACAGGGCTCATCCCAACACCCGCAGTAAGGAAAAGACAGGTTGTAGCCTTTAGCAATGCTTTGCTGAACAAGGCCCGGTTCTCATGTGTTTTCATCATACAGTTTTATTTATAAGGTTTATATGTTCATTCAGTTCACTTTCCATTCAATCACCCCTCCCGAAGCTC
>OGYP01000869.1_pt1 | contig 14915 bp, 12 predicted proteins | sample 1576571 | NCBI WGS metagenome assembly OGYP01 (sample SAMEA3541559, study PRJEB24748) | human gut metagenome | biome: human gut; feature: human-associated habitat; material: faeces | place: China | collected 2012
AAGCTCAGCGCCCGCGCTCTTGGCAGCGTTTATCTGCGCGGAGAAGTCGGTCTTGTGCGGTCGCCGCGCAGGGTCAGCACGTTGCGCACACCGGCGGCATTCAGCTGGTCCAGCAGCTGGGCGGCCTTTGTCTTATCGCTGCCCATGCAGATCATGTGGGCCAGCGGCTCTACGTTCAGGTCGTTTTTCAGGAATTCGGCCACTTCCACAGTGGAAACGCCGCCTGTGGAGCCGCCTGCACCGTAAGTAACGCTGATAAAATCCGGGTTAAGGGTGCGCATGGTGCGCAGGGTGTCCTTCATTTTACCAAAGTTGGCGGTCTGCTTCGGGGGGAAGCACTCGATGGAAAACACGCAAGGCTTGCGCTTGAACATCTGGGAGATCTGCATAGGATTCATCCTCCTGTATTTTTATTACTTTCCTCTATTTCTACCTAATTAAAACTTTTGGGGCGTGCGGGAACACTTTCCTGCCGACTTACTGGGGTCAGGCACACAGAGTCCGGCTGCCGGGGGTTACGCGGCGGGAGCCAGCTCTTCGTCCGGCTGTTTTGCCGTCTGCACAGTAAAGCTGCCGTCCGCCTGAGCGGTCACGGTCACCGTGCCGTACAGGTCGGTGCGGTAAAAGTCAATGCCCTCATCCTGCATTTCCTGGATGACCTCGCGGTGGGGGTGGCCGTAATCATTGTTCAGGCCGCAGCTGGCAACCACAAGCTGGGGCTGCACCTGCCACAGCAGTGTTTGGGTGTTGGATGTGGACGACCCATGGTGCCCGGCCTTGAACACGGTGGACCGCAAGCGGAACGGATATTGCTCCGCCAGGGCGGCTTCCTCGTTGCGCTCGGCATCGCCGGTATCCAAAAAGGTAAAGTTCCCGGCTTCAAACCGCAGGCAGAGCGACATATCATTTGTTGCATCGTCACTGCCCGCCGTATCGGCATCCACACCGGGCAGCAGCACGGTCAATGTGCCGGTGCCGATGGTGTACTGCTGGCCGGTATAGGCAGTTTCCACCGGTACGCCGCATTCCTGGGCGGTTTGCAGGGTGCGCTGGGTCTGGCCGGCCACGTCAGTTTCGCTCAGGTCGGGGGTCAGCAGGGTCTGCACATCAAAGTTCTGCAAAACGGCCTGCATGCCGCCCACATGGTCGGCATGGGGGTGGGTCATCACCAACAGGTCCAACTGGCTTACGCCATAGCTGCGCAGGTCCTGCACAAGGTTCTGCCGGGCATCCTTGGGGCCTGCATCAATCAGGCAGGCCGCACTGTTCTGCAAAATCAGCACGGCATCCCCCTGCCCCACATCCAGGAACACCACTTCGGTTTTCCCCTCCGGCAGTGGGGCTGTGGTTTCGCTCTGGCTGGGTTCCAGGCCAACCCATTGGTAAATCTGGTCCCAGCTGGGCACAAAACCGTTGCCGCCGTAATTTTCGACCACATACAAGGCAACGGCGATGAGAACAGCGGCCACAATGGTCCACACCTGAGGGCGGCGGTAGGAATGGCGGCAATACCTGCGCCGCCGGTATTTACTCACCCTGGCCCAGCTGGCGTTCCTGCCACTGGGCGCGGGTCAGCAAAACGGCACGGGGCTTGGCGCCCTCATAGGGGCCGATAATCTTTTCCTGTTCCATCTGGTCCATGATGCGGGCCGCACGGGCATAGCCCAGCTTGCAGCGGCGCTGCAAAAGGCTGGTGGATGCCTGCCCGGCTTCGATGACACATTCCACCGCCTGTTCAAACATGGGGTCGCGGCTGCCGCTGTCATCGTCCGAATCGGAGCTGCTGCCCTTGCCGCCCTTTTCGGCCACGGCACGGCGCTCCATCTCGGCAATCATCTCTTCATCATACTGGGCACTGGAAGTGGATTTGATAAAGTTCAGCACAGCGCTGATCTCTTCATCCGTCACAAAGGTACCCTGCACACGCACGGGCTTGGAAGCACCGACCGGCAGGAACAGCATATCGCCGTTGCCCAGCAGCCTTTCGGCGCCGCCGCTGTCCAGAATGGTGCGGGAGTCGATCTGGCTGGAAACTGCAAATGCAATACGGCTGGGGATGTTGGCTTTGATCAGGCCGGTGATAACGTCCACGCTGGGGCGCTGGGTTGCCACAATCAGGTGGATACCGGCCGCACGGGCTTTCTGGGCAATGCGGCAGATATAATCTTCCACCTCTTTGCCGGCAACCATCATCAGGTCGGCCAACTCGTCAATGATAATGGCGATATAAGGCAGGTGTTCCAGCACATCGGGGTGCTGCTTGGCCAGCTTGTTATAGCTCTTGATATCGCGCACATTGTTTTCGGCAAACAGCTTATAGCGGCGCTCCATCTCGGCCACACTGGCCCCCAGGGCACCGGCGGCCTTGCGCGGCTCGGTCACAACGGGCATTAACAGGTGGGGAATGCCGTTGTACTCAGCCAGTTCCACCACCTTGGGGTCGATCAGAATCAGTTTGACATCTTCCGGACCGGAGCGGAACAAAAAGCTGATGATGATCGAGTTGACGCAGACGGATTTACCGCTGCCGGTGGAGCCGGCGATCAGCAGGTGGGGCATTTTACACAGGTCCGCCACCTGGGCTGTACCGGCAATATCTTTGCCCAGCGCCATGGTCAGTGGGCTGCGCATGTTGATGTAGTTCTGGGATTCAAACACCCCGCGGATGCTGACGGTAGACCGGATCTTGTTGGGCACCTCGATACCGACGGCGGGTTTGCCGGGAATGGGGGCTTCGATACGCACACCGGCGGTGGCAAGGTTCAGGGCGATATCATCCGACAGGCTGGTGATACGGCTGACCTTAATGCCCGCCTGGGGCTGCAGCTCATACCGGGTCACGGAAGGGCCGCGGCAGATATCCAGGATATGGGTCTTAACACCAAAGCTGTCCAGCGTGTTCACCAGGATATCGGCGTTTTTCTTCATCTCGGCGGCCGCGCCACGTTCATCTTCCGGCTTGGCCGCATTGAAAAGGTTCAAAGATGGGTAAGTATACGGCGGGAACTCCTCTTTGGCCTGGGCGGCAAAGGCTGCCGTAGCTTCGCTGCTGGCATCCTCGTCCGCTTCGCGGGCTGCACCGGCGGGTGCGGTGGCTGCCGGGGCGGCAGGGGCTTTCGCCATTGCTTTGGCCACGCTGGGCGGGCTGGAAATGGGAGCCGAAGCCGAATTGCCCATGCTGGAAGATACCCGCAGCCGGTTGGGGCTGCCGGGGCGGCGTTCATCCGTTACGCTGTATACTTTAGGCGCAGCGGCGGCAGGCTGGGCCGTGGGCTGCGGTGCCGGGGCCTGCACGCTGACCCGCCCGGTGAGCAGATCCGATACCGGAATTCCGGCGTTCCAGGCAGCCTTGGCTGCATCGAAACCGTCCTGGTCAAAGCTGCCGCCCAATGTGGGGATGGCTGTAACAGGGGCAGGCGCTGGCTGGGTGGGTTCCGGCACCAGCGGTGTTTCAAAATTATCCGCGCTTTCGCTGCTGCCAACGTCATCCGGTTCCGGCAATTTCTCTACCGGCTCCAGCGGGGTGGAAAAATCTTCCACCGAGGCGGCAGGTGCGTTATCATCCGGTTCCGGGGTCAGCGGGGTTTCAAAACTTTCCGCTTCATCCTCATCGGGCAGGCCCACATCGGCACCGGCCACGGGGGTATCCCGCCCGGTCACGGCGCGCTGGATCAGGTCATTCAGGCTGTCTTCCTCCACCGGGGCTTCCTCAGCCTGCTGGGCTTCCGGTTCCAGGTGCAGCTCAAAGCTTTCTTCCTGCGGCTGGGGCTGGGGTTCCGGCTGGGGCGCGGGGTACTTGCGATGGTTCAACTGCTCCAGCGGGTCAAGGCCAAAGGTGCCGCCGGGGCCGATCTCAATTTTCTGCAGCGGGTCATGCTGCACGGCGTTCTGCAAAGCGCGCTGGGAAGCATCCGGCCCCAGGTCCACATCAAAGTCCGAATGCTGGGCGGGCGGGGCAAAGCTTTGGGTATGCTGCACGCCTTGGGGCGCAGCCTGGGCACGCTGCATATCGGGGTATGTTGCGGTGCCGGGCTGCGTATACGCCTGCTGGGGCTGGGCCGCCGGCTGGCCGGCCTGCGCTGCGGCGGCTGCCTGGTCGGCAGGGTTTGCCTGGGCCGCATTGCGGCGGGCGGCTTCCTCCTGTTCCAGATAGGGGGCCACATCAAAGGGGCGGCGGGTGCCAGACTGCGGCGTGGCCGGAGACTCACCGGCCATGGGCGGCAGGCTGCCGGTCAGGTTTTCAAGGGATTCTTCCTCCGCTTCATGGCCAAACAGCTGGGTATCATAAGCGGTTTCTTCCTCCGCACGGGCGGCGCGGCGGGCTTTGAACTCCTGAATATAATAGCTGATGAACTGCACCACATCCACCGGGGTAACGGCAAAAAACACCATCAGCCCCATCAGGATGACAATAATCATGACGATATTGGCACCGGGACGGCCACAGACGGCCAGCAGCGATGCACCGATGGGCACACCAAGCACACCGCCGGTCCAGAACTTGCGCTGCCCCCAGGCAAACAGCATCTTGACGGTCTGCCAGGGGGTATCCCCTACCTTAAAGTCCGAGAAGATGACCGCCGTACCGGCCAGCAGCACCGCCAACAGCAGCACCTTGCCAATGAAGGTGCCCACATGATAACCGGATGCCAGCAGATAGGCCAGATATAGCAAAAACGGGCCGACAAAATATGTAACCACGCCAAAGGTGCCAAACAGCCAGCTGCGTAGAACATTCCAGAAGCTCTGCCCCGGCACCAGCACCAGCGCAATGGCCAGAATGCCAAACCCGGCCAGCACCACGCTGCGGATCAGGTTTTGCTGCTGGGCGCGGCGCTGTTCCAGCCTGGACATCCGCTTTTTGCTGCCGGAGGGCGAACTGTTGTGTCTGGCCCCGGAGCTGCTGCTTTTACTGCTTTTGCTGCCGGAGGCGCGGTATGTGTTTTTACTGTTTTTTCCGTTTTTGGCGGAACTTGAACGTGCCATGCTCTCCCTACCTCTTTACTATAATATGCGTATATTCAGGCTGCCCTTTTCAGCGGGCAGCCATTGTTGATTTGCTTTGGCGCGGCGGGCCCTGCCCCCGTTTTGAACGAAAGTTCGTTCGCCTTTTATCTGGCAGCGGGCGGCCATTAAACAGCATCCGGCGGCCCCGCATAAAGAGACTTTCCGCGCAGTGATTTTATCTGCCATCCGCCACGGCGGCTGTGCCGTGCTGTTTTGGGCAGGGGCATACTGCCCCTTATAGCATAAGGTATATTGTAGCATGAAAACGCCCGCTTGTAAAACCCCTTTCTCCTTCTATTTTCATCAAAGCCTTTCCGCCCACTGGCGGGCAGTGCCCCCTCAATATCCGGTTTTCCCGGCGTCGATTTCGGCATACAGGTAGCGCAGCGCATCGCCCAGGTTGCCGATGGCGTCGATCAGCCCCTCTTTCACAGCCTGTTCCCCGCCCAGCACGGTACCCATATCCATCACCAGCTCCCCGGTATTGTGCATCAGCTGGGTAAAGCGCCTGGCGCTGATGCCGGAATGCCCCGCCACAAAGCTGACGATGCGCTCCTGCATCTGCTCAAAATAGCGCAGGGTCTGGGGCACCCCCAGCACCATGCCGGAGTGGCGCACCGGATGCACCGTCATGGTGGCGGTGGGCACAATAAAGCTTTTGCGGGCCGAAACCGCCAGCGGGATGCCGATGGAATGCCCGCCGCCCAGCACCAGCGTTGCGCTGGGCTTGCTGACGCCGGAGATCAGCTCCGCCAAAGCGAGCCCGGCTTCCACATCGCCGCCCACGGTATTCAGGATGACCAACAGCCCCTCAATGGCGGGGTCCTCCTCAATATCCACCAGCTGGGGGATCACATGCTCATACTTGGTGCTTTTCTGGTTATCAGGAGCCAGGCTGTGGCCCTCAATGGTGCCGATCACCGTCAGGCAATAAATGGCATGGCGGCCCTTGGTGGCGGGCACAATGCCGCTGTCCGTGATCAGGTCATGTTCCAGCCGCATGCGCTCCACATCCTTGGCGTCCTTGGCAGCATGGGGGGCGGGCTGTTGTTTTGGGGTACGATTTGGCATGGCGGGGGTCCTTTCCTTCCGACAAAATCGGTGCGCCGGGCAGTGCAAGACCCGGCTATACCCTGACAGTATGCCCCGCTGGTACGCTTTTTTATGCACAGAGGGGCGCGACTGAGCAAAAAAAGCGCGGAAAAACTTAGATAAAAAATTGACAATCGGCACAAGATTGATTATACTTTTACTAGAATTTACATCGGAATCACACAAGAGGCAGGGTGTTCCCTTTACCCCTGCCCGGAGAACGGGAGATTAGTCTTTATGTCATCAACAATGCAAAACAAAGCATCGTTGCCCGTGATCAAGCGGCTGCCCAAATATTACCGCTACTTGAGCAACCTGCAGGCAGATGGGCGTGATAAAATTTCTTCCAGCGAGCTGGCCCGCATGATGGGCACCACCGCCAGCCAGGTGCGGCAGGATTTCAACTGTTTTGGCGGTTTTGGCCAGCAGGGCATCGGCTACAAGGTGGATGTGCTGCTTGCCGAGATTGGCAAACTGCTGTTTGGCAACGGCGAGTTGCTGCCTACCGTGCTGATCGGCGCCGGCCGCCTGGGCACGGCGGTCTCCAGCTTTATCAGCCGCGATACCAACGGCTACAAGCTGATTGCCGCGTTTGATATCAACCCCGCCCTGGAGGGCAAGGAGATCAGCGGCGTAACCATCCGCCCGCTGTCCGAGCTGGAAAGCTTCTGTGCGGCGCACAAGCCGGTGGTCGCCGTGCTGTGCGTGCCGCGCCAGAGCGCCATGGACCTTTCGGACGAGCTGGTTCGGCTGGGTATTCAGGGCTTCTGGAACTTCAGCCACTATGATCTTTCGGTCGTTTATCCGCAGGTCACAGTGGAAAACGTCCATTTGGGCGACAGCCTGATGAGCCTTGGCTACCGGCTGCGCAACCATGATGAATAAAAGCCGAACACACAGCGCATGACTGTTTCCGGCGGGGTGTACCCCAGCGCCTGCCCCGGCATGGGTGCAGGATCCTGTGGTACACCCCGATTTTCATGCTGTTTTTCACTTTATTTTAATAAGGAGCCAAACATGGCAAAGCTATATTACCGTTACGGCGCAATGAACAGCGGCAAAACCACGGCGCTTTTGCAGGTTGCTTTCAATTATAACGAACGCGGCATGCGGGTGCTGATTCTGAAAGCCAGCGTGGACACCAAAGGTGGCGATCATATTGTTTCCCGCCTGGGGGTCAGCCACAAGGTGGATGTGTTGGTCAGCCCGGACATGGACATCCTGGATATCGTCCGGGCCGATACTGCCGCCCATGGCAGCGCCCCTGCCTGTGTGCTGTGTGACGAAAGCCAGTTTTTTACCCCGGCGCAGGCCGAGCAGCTGTTTTTGGTCACGGTGGACCTGAACATTCCGGTCATCTGCTATGGGCTGCGGGCGGACTTTATGAACCGCGGTTTCCCCGGTTCCACCCGCCTTCTGGAGCTGGCCCATACCATCGAGGAGATGAAAACCATCTGCGCCTGCGGCCGCAAAGCCACCTGCAACGGCCGCAAGGTGAACGGCGAGTTTGTGTTTGAGGGTGCTCAGGTTGCGATTGACACAGTGGATGCTGTAGAGTATCAGAGCCTTTGCCCCCAGTGCTGGTACCGGGAATACCGCGCTTTCCTGAAACGCCACCCTGCGCACCAGTGATCTATTCTTTTATTTCAATCTGTGTTTCGCCCTTTTATATAAGGCAACACCGCACAATTCCCGCCTTGCGGCTTAAGCACCGCTCCGGCAGCTGCGGCACCTCGCTCGCCGTATCGGCACTTAGAATTATGCGGTATTGCCTTAAGTAAATGACAACATATATGGCACAAAAGCCGCTGCCCAGCCTTGCAGCACCGCTTTTGTGCCATTTTTGTTTCCAACACTTTGCGGCGCAATTTTCAGAGCACCAAAAGGCCGCATATACAAGATATGTGTTATGTGCAGCAATTTCCATTCCATTTTTCGCACATATTTTGCTATCGCGAATATTTTTAGCATACTGCATGTCTTCCCATTGCAAATTTTGCACGAATGCGCAAAAGAAGTGCGTTTGCGTACATTTTTTGCGTTGCCGAATTTGTGCGTTTGTTTTCTGTGATTCATTCAGCATTTTTACACGTTTTCCCCTATAATTTCGTTGTAACCGTTTTGCAACATATACAAATACGCACAAATTTTCTCAATTTGTGCAAGATTTTTCCGCAATCTTTATTAGATACGGGTTTGAGCTATTTCAGCATTATGCACAAATCGTTTTGCCTTAGTTCGTATGTTTTGACATAGGTTGATTTTTTGTCCATTCAATTAAAGCAATATTTGTTTGTTTTCATGATTTACACACTATTTTGGATATTTTTTTGATGTTCACAATTTGTTATTATAATAGCGTTGAATGAAGCGGTCAGTTGTCAGGCCGCTCGTTATATGAACATTTTTTAGGAGGACTAAAACAATGAAAAAGGCAATCGCCCTTGCAATGGCCAGCGTTATGGCTGCTGGCCTGCTGGCAGGCTGCGGCGGCTCCGCTGCCAACAGCACCGCAGCTTCTTCCGAGGTCGCTTCTTCTGAAGCTGCTTCCACCTCTACCGAGGCTGCTACCGAGGCTCACACCATCAACACCACCGATCCCATCACCCTGACCATCAGCTGGTGGGGCGGCGATGCCCGCCAGGCTGCATACGAGGCTGCCTGCAAGGCATTCACTGAAAAATACCCCAACATCACCGTTGAGTGCACTTACGGCCCTTGGAACGGCTGGGAGGAAGCTCAGTCCACTGCCCTGGCTGCCGGCAACGCTGCCGACGTGATGCAGGTCAACTGGAACTGGCTGTTCCAGTACTCCGGCAAGGGTCAGAGCTTCGTTAACCTGAACGATTACTCCGATGTGCTGGATCTGACCCAGTTCCCCTCTAACGCTCTGGATGCCTGCACTGTGGCTGATTCCCTGCAGGCTGTTCCCGTTGCTATGGCCGGCCGTATTTTCTACTGGAACATGGCAACCTTCAAGAAGGCTGGCCTGGACCACTACCCCACTACTGAGCAGGAGCTGCTGGACGCCGCCAAGACCTTCCAGGAAAAGCTGGGCGATGACTACTATCCGCTGGCTGCCACCACGCTGGACCGCATGATCATGATGACCTTCTACCTGGAAAGCAAGTACGGCGAGCCCTGGGTTACCGACAGCACCCTGAACTACACCGTTGAGCAGCTGCAGGAAGGTCTGGAATGGATCCAGAGCCTGGAAGATAACCACGTGATGCCCGACCTGAAGACCATGAACGCCGCCGGCGATAAGAACATCACCGATGGTCAGGCCTGGATCACCGGCAAGTACGCCGGCATCTTCACCTGGGACTCCAGCGCACTGAGTTCAAGCCAGAACCTGCCCGACGACGCTGAGTTCGTTGTTGGCGACGAAATCAAGTGGGGCGAGGCTGCCAACGGCGGTTTTGCCAAGGTTTCCATGGGTATGGCTGTTACCCAGAGCTGCGAGCATCCTGTTGAGGCTGCTGCCCTGATCAACTTCATCCTGAACGAAAAAGAGGGCGCTTCCATCATGGGCACCCAGTGCGGTATGGTTTGCTCCAAGGCCGGCCAGGAATACGCCAAGGAGGCCGGTGCTGTCAACGAGCTGATTCTGGAAGCCAACACCAAGGTTATGGCTTTTGTTGACCAGCCGTTCGACCCCTGCTACGAGAGCACTTCCCTGAAGGACGAGACCAATGGCGTGTACAGCGATGTGTTTGAAGGCTTCAGCTACGATCAGTATGATTCCGCCGAGGCTGCCCAGACGCTGTACGATGGCATCTGCGAAGCACTTGCCTAATCCCCGTTTCCACACTTAACCTTACGCATCAGCAAGGCTGGCCCCGGCCCCATGGCGGTGGGGCCAGCCCTTTATTATGTAACAAGGAGGTTTCCTTTATGAGCGCACCTGCTGCCAAGACAGTGACCCGCACTCCTTTCAAAAAATGGTGTGATGAAAACGTTGGCCTTTTGTTCCTGATTCCCTGGATCATTGGTTTTGTGGTGTTCAAGCTGTATCCGTTTGCCACTTCCCTGTTCTACAGCTTTACGGATATGAACTTTTTTGACGGCATTACCAAGTACGGCCTGATGAACTACATCTACATTTTCACCAACAAGAAAACGCTGACCTCGTTCATCATCACCTTCCGTTATGCCCTCATCACCGTTCCCCTCAAGCTGATTTTTGCTTTGTTCATCGCTTACATCCTGAACTTCAAGATCAAGTGCGTCAACCTGTTCCGTACCATCTACTACATTCCCTCCATCCTGGGCGGCTCTGTTGCCATTGCCGTTCTGTGGAAGGCCCTGTTCAAAGAGGATGGCATCATCAACATGCTGCTCTCCTTTATCGGTATTCAGGGGCCCAGCTGGCTGGCTGACCCCGATTACGCCATGGTCGTTATCATTGTGTTGCGTGTATGGCAGTTCGGCTCCGCCATGGTGCTGTTCCTTGCCGCATTGAAGGGCGTTTCGGTCGACCTGTACGAAGCCGCCACCATCGACGGTGCTTCCAGAACCCGCCAGTTCTTCTCCATCACCGTGCCGATGATCACCCCCGTTATCTTCTACAACCTCGTTACCCAGATTGCTCAGGCGTTCCAGGAATTCAACGGTCCCTACATTATCTTTAATAATGGCGGCCCCCGCGGTTCCGTCACGCTGGTTTCGCTGCTGGTTTACAACTATGCGTTCAAGAGCAACGAAATGGGTATGGCCTGCGCCATGGCCTGGGTCATGTTCATCATCATCGCCCTGCTCACTGTCATCGCATTTGGCAGCCAGAAGCATTGGGTTTACTATGCTGACTGATTGAAGGAGGAATTGATTTATGGGTATGAAAGCACGCGCCAATGTGGCAACCTTCTTCAAGTATTTTGTTCTGATCTTTATGGGCTTTATCATGGTCTATCCGCTGCTGTGGATGGTGGGCTCCACCTTTAAGACCAACGCCGAGATTTTTACCAGCCTCTCCCCGTTTACCGCACATCCCACCCTGGATGGCTATTATAACGCTGTGACCAAAACTTACGGCGGTGATATCACCATCTGGCGTGCATTCCTGAACACCTACAGCTACGTTATCCCCAAGGTTGTGTTCACTGTTATTTCTTCTGTCATTGCTGCTTACGGTTTCAGCCGTTTCAAGTTCAAGGGCCGCGATTTCCTGTTCGGCGTTATGATCATGACGCTGTTCCTGCCGCAGGTTGTTCTGAACGTTCCGCAGTACATGATGTACAACAAGTTTAACTGGATCAACAACCCCCTGTACCCCGCCCTGTGGGTGCCGTCCCTGTTTGCTACCGAAACCTACTTCGTCTACCAGCTGGTGCAGTTCATGCGCAGCATCCCGCACGACCTGGACGAAGCCGCCGCCATTGACGGCTGCGGCCCGGTCAAGATCCTGTACAAGATCATCTGCCCCATGCTCAGCCCCTCTCTGGTCGCCTGTGCGCTGTTCCAGTTCATGTGGAGCTGCAACGACTTTATGGGTCCCCTGCTTTACGTTACTACCCCGCGCAAATACCCCATGGCAATCTTTGTTAAGCTGTCTATGGACAGTACCAGTGAAGGCATTCAGTGGAACCGCATCCTTGCCTTGTCCCTGATTTCCATTATCCCGCAGCTGCTGGTTTTCTTTGCCGCTCAGGATTCCTTTATTGACGGCATTGCCGCTGGCAGTGTAAAGGGCTAAGCTTCAAGTTTTTTCCAAAACTTTTGATCTTTTTGCGCCCAAACCACTACACAGGCTGCCCCGTACCGCTGCAAAAGGGGTACCGGGCAGCTTTTATTTTGAAAACTCCGGCCACTGGCTTTTCTCGCTTTTGGCCGTTCCTAATATTCAGGATGCAGCCGGAATAAAAAAGCTTTCGGCTTTCCGCTGTATTCCGGCACATGATGGTGCCTTTTCTGCTGATCCCTTTGCATCGCTCTCCCCTGCCCTGCTTATCCGTTAGGGGCAAAACAAAAGCGGCTGCCTGTTGGCAGCCGCCGGGGGTTGTGGTTTTGTGCTGTAACATTTTTGGCCTTATTTTTCCGGTTTGTTTACCCGTTTGAAATATTGGCGGTACTGCTGGGGCGAAAGCCCTGTGGCATCTTTGAACACCCGCCGGAAATGCGCGCTTGTCATAAAGCCTGTCTTTTCCGCCACGCTGGAAATGCTTTCGTTGGTCTTTTCGATCATGTTCTGCGCCGCTTTGATGCGTACGCCGTTGATGTATTCGATCAGGCTCAGGTTGATGGTCTTTTTGAACAGACGGCTGAGGTAATACGGGCTGATGTAAAACTGGTTGGCAATGCTTGTCAGGGTCAGCTTCTCGGCGTAATGCTCCGCAATATAGCCTTGGATCTGACTGACGATGCGGTTGGTCACCCGGCCGCTGTCGCCCCCCAGCTCATGCTGGTTTTTGCACATCTTTTTCAGCTGCAACAGCAGCGTGGCCAGCAGCATTTTGCGGGTCACAGCGCTTTCGGGGCTGTTTTCGTCCTGCATCTGGATCAGCTGCTGCAGGATGGAGTAGATATAGTTCTGCTGCTTAACCGTGATGCTGCTCAGCAGGTGGTTGTTCTCCTCGCTCATAAAGCCGAACAGGTCAATCTCCGGGAAAGCCCCGCTGATCTCCTGCAGATACTCGCGGCTGAAATTGCACACAATGCGGCTGGTGGGGCCATCCCCTACCGAACCAGTCTTGTGGATCTGGTTTTCCCCAATCAGGATCACATTGCCTGCATTGACGATATAGGCGGAATCCTCAATAAAATAGCGCCGCGCGCCTTCCACTTCATAATACAGTTCATATTTGTGGTGTGTGTGGAAACTTCCCATATCGTAGCTATGCTCGCGGTCGATCATATCAATATAAAAGTCCACATGGGGGGAATAGGTATATTCCTTGACCATCCTGTTCAAACCTCCCGCCACGCCCCGCCCAAGCATTTTTGCCAGTTTTAGGGCAGAACGCGCTTCAATTTTGTCGATTTATTTCATCTTAACACATTTCTTGTTGAATTTCAAAACTTTTTTCATTTTTTATGGAGGAAATTATCGTATGAAACTCGCTCTCGTTCGTGCCTGTACCCGCAGCGCCTGTTTTGAGCTGCAAAACAACACCTGCTATACCGCCCCCGCCCCGTTCCGGGTTCAGCTGAACGGCCAGACTGTGCTGGAAGCCTGCTGCACCAACGTGTTCAGCGTGTTCAGCCTGGAACCCGGCAAAACCTATCACCTGGAAGTGCTTGCCACTGATGGCGATACCGGTACCCTGGACTTTGCCACCGCGGCGGAAAGCTTTTTTGTAGATGCTTCCCGCTATGGCCTGGTGAATGACGGCGTGACCGACAACACCGCCTTTTTGCAGGCTGCGCTTTCCACCTGCCCGCCGGGCGGCACGGTGTATGTGCCCGCCGGTACTTACCGCACCCAGAGCCTGTTTTTGTGCAGCAACACCACCCTGTACCTGGAAAAAGGCTGCACCCTGCTGGGCGGCACCGACCGCCGCGAATATCCCATCCTGCCTGGTGTGCTGCCCTGCGCCGATGAACAGCACGAAGCCTATCTCGGCGGCTGGGAGGGAAACCCGCTGGACTGCTTTGCCGGTTTGATCAATGTCATCAATGCCGAAAATGTGACCATCACCGGCGAAGGCTGCATCAACGCCAACGCCGACAACGGCGACTGGTACCAGCACATCAAGGTGAAGCTTATCGCCTGGCGGCCACGGCTCTTCTTTACCAGCAAAGCCAAGAATGTGACCCTGCACGGTGTGGAGGTGTGCAACAGCTTCTCCTGGACCATCCACCCCACCTACTCGGACGGGGTGAACATCCTGCAGCTGCAGATTCACAACCGCGCCGACAGCCCCAACACCGACGGCATTGACCCCGAAAGCTGCAAGAATGTGAACATCATCGGTGATTTCATCCATGTTGGCGATGACTGCATCGCCCTCAAGTCCGGCAAACTCTTCCTTGGCACTGTGATGCATACCCCCTGCGAGAATGTGACCATCCGCAACTGCAACCTGAACCGCGGCCATGGCGGCCTGGTTATTGGCAGCGAGATGAGCGGCGGCGTGAAAAATGTGGTGATGACCCAGTGCCTGATGGACCACACCGACCGCGGCCTGCGCATCAAGACCCGCCGCGGTCGCGGCAAGAACGCCGTGATCGACGGGCTGGTGTTCCGCAACGTGGAAATGCGCCATGTGCTGACCCCATTCGTCATCAACATGTTCTACTTCTGTGACCCGGACGGCAAGAGCGACTATGTACAGAGCCATGAACCCCTGCCGCTGGACGATGCTACCCCCCGCCTGGGCAGCCTGACGATGGAAAATATCACCGCCACCGACGCCGAGTATGCAGGCTGCTGGTTCAGCGGTCTGCCGGAGCAGCCGGTTGAAAAAGTGGAGATGAACAATGTCAGCATCTCCTTTGCCGAAAACGCCGGGGCTGGCCAAGCCGCCATGATGTGCGGTGCCGCCGAATGCAGCAAGCTGGCGATCTGGGCCGAAAACGTGAAGGAGATTCACTTCCACAATGTCAAACTGGAAGGCTATGCAGGCGAACGCCTGAACTTTATCAACGTTGGCAGCTTTAAGGAGGATTAAGCCATGACCCATGAAGAGATTTTGACCACCCTGGGCAATTATGTGGATTATCTGATTGCCGGCAGCTCTGCCGAAGCCCCACTGTGGAACATTGAAAAGGTGCGCAGTGGCAAGCCCAATAAATGGAACTATGTGGACGGCTGCATGATCACCGCCTGCCTGAGAGCTACGCATTTATCACGCTACTGACCTATTTATCGTTTCTGA
>OGYP01000879.1_pt1 | contig 14839 bp, 10 predicted proteins | sample 1576571 | NCBI WGS metagenome assembly OGYP01 (sample SAMEA3541559, study PRJEB24748) | human gut metagenome | biome: human gut; feature: human-associated habitat; material: faeces | place: China | collected 2012
GGCTTTCGTGACACGAAAGCGATTTTCTGCTTGTTGGGGAAACTCCCCAATCCCCATAGAACGCTGCCTGCGGCATCGAGCTGCGCATCCGTTCCGGATGCTTTAACGGCAGTTCCTGCCAAAGAAAAAAAGCCCGGTGCAGCATGAGCATTACGCCCACACTGCACCGGACATTCCATCATCTACTATTCTCCTTATTTTCTTCTTCCTGCCGCACTTCCTGCTCATGCAGTTGCTCTTTTTTCTGTTCGTCCTCTTTCAGGATTTCCTGCACAATCTTCTGTGCCACAAGCCAATCCTGCATTTCCGATTTGGTCTTGCGATACTCTGCATAGGAGCTTTTCTTTCGTTCCAGAAGCATCGCATACTCTGCGTTCAGCTCGCTGATGCGCGGGAGCTTTTTGTCAGAGCCATTCTCTTTCTTATAACCATCAAACGCCTTTTTCGCTGCGCTGCGTAAGGCCAGCGTATCCCGATGGGCTTCATAGAACTCCCGATTGTAGCCGGATGCTTTATATGCGGCAAAAACATCTTTTGTCTTGGCATAATTGATTAGATGCTTCCGCAGCACTGACACTTCCGACATCCGTGCCTCATCTGCCTTTACAGATTCCAGCAACGCATCGCATTCTTCAGAAATCCCATCTGCTTTTTCTTTCAGCTCTGCATAGCTCTTGATTCCATGCTCTTCCATGAACATCATAGCTTTCGCCATCTGCTTCAGATTAAAGACTTTTGCCCAGCGTGCATATCCCGCGCCTTTGCCTGCCTGCATTTTGGCACGGACATCTATAAGGAACGACAGCTCCGCCTTCTGATGCACCTGCGCCGACCGTGCGCTTGTGCGAGTTTTCTCTACAAATTTGCTTTTATGAACCGCATTTCCAGCAATCACTTCGCATAGTTCTTCAACCGAATATCCTTTACCAAGAGAGCGGAAACGAGCAAATCTGGCGTGGCCTTTTCCCCGCAGTGCAGGCTGTTTTCCATCTTTATACTCGTACCCTACTTCCTGCAAAATACCAATCAGTTCCCGGAAGTCTTTTGGTTTTCTTTCCAATACCGTATCAATGGCCTCGCAGATTTCATCACGCTGCGATTTTCTCTCCGGGTATTCCGTTCTCTTCTGCCGCTCCCCATAGGGCTTCCGGATAATGACCGACAGCCGATGTTCCAGGCAGACGATATCGCTGAGCCTTGCCAGTGCAAGTCCTGACAAGCGAAAATCTCGGAATTTTCTGGTGCAGTCTAATGTAGTCGAATTAAAAATAATGTGGTTATGAATGTGCGCACGATCAACATGGGTAGCCACGATAAATGCGTGTTTTCCCTTGGTGAATCGCATGGCTGTCTCATACCCAACCTTGTTCGCCTCCTCCGGCGTGATTTCTCCGGGCTTAAAGGATTGCCGAATCTGATATGCAATCACATCATGCGCCTGGGTTCTACCGGTGATATGCTCATACTGCCGTTTAGAAAGCAGAAATTCTTCATCACAGGTCTTTGCGTCACAGGCATACGCGCTGATATATTTTCCATCTTCCGTCTTTGCTGCATTCTCAGAATAATCAGTACGGTCAGCCAGACACTGCGCTACCGTCTTTCCTTTATTGATATGCAGCGCAATTAGTCTTGTAGCCGCCATTTTTCATATTCCTCCATCTAAAAAGAGCTACCCGAAGGCAGCTCTTACCAATTCACTATTCTCATTTTAACATCCGTTCCCGATCATAAGCTCCCTGCAAATAAACGGCCTGCTTGATGATCTCTTCCATATCGAAATAGACGCACATAATGCTTTCGTACAGCTTCCACACATTAGATTCGCTGCCGCCCACCATTTCCATCAGCTGGTCTTCCATCTTCGATTGCTCAGACTGTTTTTCCTGATAAGCAGTCTCATTCACAAAATGATTCTCTCCATCTGTTTCCTCGTATCGTAAATCATAATAATCTTTCATAAACTGAATATCCATCAAATCCCTCCTGAACTCAAATTGTCAAAACATCCTCTACACGCTCACATAGCCGCTCCATCAGTTCCATGATGCCGCCCGCACCAACCGCAGCTGCGAACAGTCCCATCTCAATCAGGGTCAGCAGGAACACATCCGTCCAGCTCGCCCGAACCACCGAATAGATGCCGCAGCCAAGAACGAACAGCATAACCGGTGAAAGCACCCACAGGGATAGCTGCATCAGCAGATTCCAGATAAAGCATAGAAATCGCAGCAGAAACGCAACCGGCAGCAACAGGATTTTCAGCACCAGCTTCAACAAAAAACATACGATCTTCATGGATTTCACCCCTTCGTTTTTCTTTTCATCTTCATTTTATCGTACCTGCTTGCCAAACACCACGATGTCAACAGGTAGACCAAGAAATATGTAACGGCACAGACAGTTTCATCTGTGCCATGTGCTGTAGAAATCCCGCACATTTGCGCCGTCAGCGAATACCAGAAAGCCTCTTCAGGATCAGCTTCTGCATCTCCCAGAGTTCATCCAGCCGTCTCTGCAAATCCCGGATATCCTCCGCATAGATGCTTCCAGATTCATTGGCGCGTTTTGCGTACTGATTCAGGTTGTTGCTGCATCGGCGAAGAAGGATGGATACCTGCGCCACATCCGACAAATCAAGATTTACGCAGTACCCGTCCATCGCCATCTTTCTCATATAGGCACCGGTATTCCGAATACCCAATTCCTTCTGCTTTTCACGAATCCTCGCCAGCTCTTCCGGGTTCACCCGGACATTGATCCAGTGTTCCCGAACACTCATAGTGCCACCTCCTCATCCCGATGTGTCATCGGCGGAATGCGACCAGCACGATCACGCAGCTCTGCCAGGACAGACGGCTTTTCTGTTGTATTCTCACGGTCAGGATCATCATTTCCACGGTCATCCATATTCAGCAGTGCGTCCAATTCTGCCAGTCTTGCACTCTTCTCTGCCAGTTCTGCCTCCTGGGGAAACGGTTTTCCAAGCTCGGCCTGCGCAGCTTCCTGCTGGCTCCTAAGACTGTCCAACTGCTGTTCTGCCTTTTCCAATCTTGCAGGAATCCCAGCAAGAGCATTGTCCAGACGCTGGATATTACCCGCAGCACTGGTTCCGATGGGTACCCGGTGGGTCATCTCGCCTTTCAGCAGTACCTGATACTCTTTCTGGAAGCTGTCAAATGCCAGTTCCATCTTGAAACCTCGATAACTGCCAAGCGGTACCGGCTCCAGACTCTGATTGGCTTTACAGACCGCAAGGATTGCTTCACCGGCCTCGGCTTTTTCAATAAAGCGTGTGCTCTTCACCTCCATGCCGCAGAAACCCTCTTCCGGCAGCGGATGTGCCGCCACCGTCCGGATATCCGACTGAAAGCCCTTGATGAACCCCTGTGTTTTCTCAATCTCCGCAGGGAAATATTTCATCAGCTTATCCTCCAATCGGTACTGCTGGCTCTGATGATCTGCTTTCAGCACCTTCAGTCTTGCAACATCTACATCCAAGTCCATTTTTTCCTTGATTTGCGGGTCTCCTGCACAAAGTGCCTTGATCTCCGCATAGGAAAGTGCCTGCTCATCCACATCATCACAGGAACGAACCGGAGATTTGCTGGTCATGATCTGGCTGATAAACTTCTGCTTATTCTCCAGTGTCTGATAGAGGTAGGCATCAAAGGTTCCTTCCGTCACATACTGATAAACCTGCACTTCTTTGTTGCGGTTGCCCTGACGGATGATACGACCATTTCGCTGGGTCATGTCCGCAGGCCGCCAACCCACATCCAAATGATGCACGGCCACCAGTCTGTCCTGCACGTTCGTGCCTGCGCCCATCTTCTGTGTCGAACCTAACAACACCCGCACCTGTCCGGTACGGACTTTGGCAAACAAATCTTTCTTTTTTGCCTCGGTATCCGCATCATGGATAAATGCGATTTCTTCCTCCGGTACGCCGGACTGGATGAGTTTGGCGCGGATATCCTCATAGACATTGAAGGTTCCATCGTTCTTCGGCGTGCTGAGGTCGCAGAACAGTAACTGGGTCAGCTTATCCGACTGTCCTTCCTCATAAATCCGAAGCACATTCCGCACACAGGCGTTGAGCTTGCTGTTGGGGTCATCCGGAAGAAGCGGATTCATCAGCCGCTGATCCAGCCCCAGCTTTCTGCCATCCGATGTGACTTTCAGCATATTATCGACCGATGGGTCTACCACACCGGAATGCACAGCCGCCGCCCGTTCCGAAAGCTCCGCCACCATCGCCTGCTGATGCTCCGAGGGCTGCACTACCACGGTTTCAAACTTTGCCTCCGGCACCGGCAGATGCAGCTGATCGGAAGTCTTGATATCTGCCACTTCCTTGAACATATTCATCAGCTCCGGCAGGTTGAAGAACTTTGCAAATCTTGTTCTTGCCCGGTATCCGGTTCCTTCCGGTGCCAGCTCAATGGCCGTGGTGGTCTCACCAAAGGTAGAAGCCCAGCTGTCGAAATGGGTCAGCCCTTTTTGCTGTAACGTGCCATACTGGAGATACCGCATCATGGTATAAAGCTCCGTCATGCTGTTGCTGACCGGGGTTCCGGTCGCAAAGATGATGCCGCGCCCACCTGTCAGCTCGTCCATATACTGGCACTTCATAAACATATCCGAAGATTTCTGCGCTTCCGAAGTGGACAAGCCTGCGACATTGCGCATTTTTGTGTAGAGAAACAGGTTCTTAAACGCGTGTGCCTCGTCTACAAACAACCGGTCTACGCCCAGCTGCTCAAAGGTAATCACATCGTCCTTTCGGTCGGTTGCCCGGAGTTTCTCCAATCTCGCCTCCAATCCTTTCCGGGTTTTTTCCATCTGTTTGATGGAGAAACGTTCGCCATTCTGGGATTTCATCTCAGCAATGGCATTTTCGATTTCATCAATCTGGGCAGTCAAAATCCGCTCCTGCCGTTCTGCGGACACCGGGATTTTCTCAAACTGAGAATGCCCGATGATGACCGCATCATAATCGCCAGTGGCAATTCGTGCGCAGAACTTTTTTCTTCGGGCAGTCTCAAAGTCCTTTTTGCTTGCCACCAGCAATTTTGCACTCGGATACAGGCGCAGGAACTCGTTTGCCCACTGAAGGGTCAAATGATTCGGAACAACGAACATGGATTTCTGGCACAGTCCCAACCTCTTTGCCTCCATAGCAGAAGCGGCCATCTCAAAGGTCTTACCGGCACCTACCTCGTGAGCCAGCAGCGTATTGCCGCCGTACAGCACATGAGCAATGGCATTCTGCTGGTGTTCCCGCAGCCGGATTTCCGGATTCATGCCGCCAAAGCGGATATGAGAACCATCGTATTCACGGGGACGGGTACTGTTGAACAGCTCGTTATACTTTTCCACCAGTTCCGCACGGCGATAAGGGTCTTTCCACACCCAGTTCTGGAACGCATCCTTAATGGCCTGCTGTTTCTGCTGGGCGAGGGTGGTCTCCTTTTTATTCAGAACGCGCTTCTGCTTGCCGTCTGCATCCTCCACGGTATCGTAGATACGGATATCCCGCAGATTCAGCGTATCCTCCAGAATCCGGTAGGCATTGGCACGGCTGGTGCCGTAGGTCATATAGGCATGAACATCATTCCGGCTCGGTGTACTCTTGCCAGTGATCTGCCATTCTGCCGTCATGGGAGAGAATTTCACTTCAATGTTTCGGCGCAGGTAAAACGGCGGTTCAAAGGTTTCTTCCATAAACTGCTGGATATAATCCCGATTGACCCATGTGGCACCAAGGCGCACATCAATCTCCGACGCATCCAGGTCTTTCGGCTGCGCCTTTCTCAAATATTCCGTGTTCACTGCAAAGGCAGAGTCCGAAGCCGCAGCCAGTTCTGCCACACGGAGCTTTTCACGGACATTGCCGGACAGATATTCATCAGCCGTCACCCATCCGTTTTCCTCGCCGCCCTGCGTCATCGGGTCTTTGAAAATGACACCATGCAGTTCCTGCCGGATTTTTTCATATTCTCCCGGTGTACCTAAAAGCTCCGACATATAGGGCAAATCCACTTTGCCGCGCTCTCCGATGGAGATTGCCAGAGCCTCTGCCGGAGTATCTACGCTGGTAACAGCCCGTTCCGGTCGAATCGTCCGTTTGGTGAACATATCCGCCTTGGATTCCAGCCTGCCGTTTTCATCTACATTTTCCAGAGAGCAGAGCAGATAATAAGACGAATCTTCTGAAAAAGCCTGCGCATTTGCACGGGAGTTGATAAGCCCATACTGATCGGCGAATCGGTCATAGGCTACATTCAGTTCCCGCTGTTTCTGGGCAATCGCGTCCTCCGGATAATCGTTCAGCTGATAGTCGATCAGTTCCTGCACAATGGTACGAAGCTCCACCATGCCCTTGATCCTGCCGGTGGCTGTCGCAGAAAGGTCAGCCTTTCGCATGATGCTGTTCTCACGGAAGTAGACATCCCCATCCACCACCGCATAGGAGAAGTTCTTTACATTGGGGTCTGCCGGAATGGTTTCGCCCTGCAAGGACAGTTCTTCCTCCGGTGCCAGCTCCTGCGCTTCATAGTGACCGCCGATATGCTGCACAGCCTCATGCAGCTGGTCTCCCAGATCCTCATCCGGAATCGGAATGACCGTACATTCTTCCTTGCCGTACTGGGTACTTTCCGTTGTAATCTCACCCAGCACCATTTCCGGGTGGTCAACAAAATAGCTGTTGAGGGTAATACCCTCCGATGTCAGCCCCAGATGCACCCAATCCGGTTCGATATCAATGGGATGGTCTCTCTTTTGCAGAAAAATGATATCCGACACTACATCTGTACCGGCATTGGCACGGAATGCGTTGTTAGGAAGTCGAATAGCCCCCAGCAGTTCTGCCCGTTGCGCCAGATACTTTCGCGCGTCCGGATTCTTGGAATCCATCGTGTAGCGGCTGGTAACAAAGGCCACGATGCCACCGGGACGAACCTGATCCAATGCCTTGGCAAAGAAATAGTTGTGGATAGAAAATCCGAGTTTATCATAGGGCTTATCGCTGACACGGTAGTTGCCAAAGGGCACATTGCCCACGGCCAGATCATAGAAGTCGCGCCGGTCGGTGGTTTCAAAGCCTGCCACCTTGATTTCTGCCTGCGGATACAATTTCTGCGCAATGCGCCCGGTGATGGAATCCAGTTCCACACCATACAGTCTGCTTCCCAGCATGGAATCCGGCAGCATACCGAAGAAGTTGCCGACACCCATCGAAGGTTCCAGAATATTGCCTTTCTCAAATCCCATACCGTCCAATGCCTCATAGATTGCACGGATCACGGTAGGGCTGGTGTAATGCGCATTCAGAGTCGAAGCCCTGGCTGCGGCATATTCTTCTTCCGTAAGAGCTGCTTTCAGCTCCTTATATTCGCCTGTCCAGGCAGTTTTCTCTGCGTCAAAGGCATCTGCCAGCCCACCCCAGCCGACATAATTGGCCAGCGTTTCCTGTTCCTCCGGTGTCGCATCCCTATGCTGATTTTCTAAGGCTTTCAGCGTGTAGATGGCATCCATGTTGGCACGGAATTTCTGCTTTGGGCTGCCTTCACCGAGATGAAAGCTGTTGATGCGGTAGTTTTCTGCATGAGTGCTCTCCGGTTCTGTCTCCTGGATAGTCAAGTGCTGTTCTTCACTTTGCTTTTCTCTGCCAGGATTCAGATCAACCACCAGATTGTGCAGGTGAACATTTTCCTCATGCCCCAAAAGTCTTGCCAGATTCTCCTTGCTTTCCGAGCGGAAGATCGGATACACGGAATCCGGGTCCCGAAGCTCCACGTCGAAAAGCCCGACTTTTTCAATCGTAAATGCCTTTCCGTCCAGATACAGCGTATCACCGACACGATAATCCGGCTGCACCGGAGCTGCCGGTTCTGGCTGCACAGTCGCAGGCTCTTTTTCAGCCTCCATATTCCTGCCGCGAATCTCCTGCAACGCCTCTGACGCACTCACATAATCGGCAAATGTCTGCACTTTTCCGTCCGAATATCCGTAATACTCTTCTTTAACATAATCCCAGATGGCAAACGCATCCTTAGAATCCGGGAAATTCTCGCCGGTCATCGTGACCACAAATCGTTCATTCGGTGCATAGCCTGACTCTCTGGCAAGTTCTCTGGCGTGTTCCTGCATTTCCAGCACCAGAGGATCTGCCTCTGCGTGAACCGCTTCCGGTGCTTCTTCGGATTCCACATCCGGGAATGGAATGTCCTGCTGCAAATTCTGTTTACTCTGCTCAACATAGAGCCAGTCTTTGGCCTCCCGTTCCTGGACTTTTTTAATCAGTTGCTGACGGTAGGTCTCTGCCTCCCATTCGCTGGTAAACTCCTCGCTGACACCATCCGGCTCTACATGAATGCCGTCCTGAATATCATCCCAGACCGCATAGCCATCGTCTGTCTCCATCACGGTAAAACGCTGGGGTGCCGCCAGTTCACTCCGGGCATAGACATCCGCAGCCGTATTCAGCATGTTGTCCACATGCTCATTTCCAGTATCGTAGTGTTCCGGTGGCGTTGGAGGAAAGACATGGGCAGCAGTCGGCATAGGAAGCGGCGCGCCGTATTCCTGCTCCAGCTTTCGATACTCTTCCATTTCCAGAGCAGTCAGGTACTGACCATTTTCCACAAGCCGGTCTAACCGCTTATCCACCGCCGACCATGTGAGGCGTACTTCCCGGTCATGACCATAATTGCGAAGCAGAATGCCTTTCCCGTCATAATCCGCAAAACCGCGACTGCCATCCATAAAGGTATAGCTGTGACCACCGATACCATATTCCGCTTTCAGAAATGCAGCTCGTTCTTTTGCGTCCCCTTGCTGCTGATACAGCGCATAAATACGGATTTTTCCGCCCTCAAAATTGGAGCCTGTCCGCAGCATCCGGTCGATTTCATCCTCAGAAATGACAAAAGCGGAGGGCTTTTCGCTCTCCGCTTCTCTGGCTGCATTTTCTGCCGCCGCATCAATTTTCTGAATCTGCTCTGCTTCGGACTGAAACAGGCTCATAAAATTTAGCTGTTGATAAGTTCCGTCAGAATGACTTCCTCTGCCTGCGCTTTCAGCATGTTCATGTGCTGCACCCAGGCCATCTGGTTCGATTTCTTGTCCGGTGCCGGATTCGCTTTCAGAAGTTCCGCCATCATCTGCTCCATCCGTGCGGTCGCGGTCTCCTGAATCTCCCAAAGGTGCGGATACAGCTTCTCGGTTAGGATCAGGTGATTGTACAGCAGCGTGTTGTTCTCCTGCAGGAACGCTCTGCGCATCCTCCCGTACTTGCCCAGCGGCTTCTGTTCCTGCACCGACAACTGGATGTCCGGAATCAGGTAATCGCCGTTCTTCGTGTAATTCAGCTCCATCATAGTTTTGGCTCCTTTCTGCCTGCTTATCTCTTTCATAGGTTCGGATCGTGCGTTCAATTTCCCGGAAGATCTGGCTGGACATTTCGCTGACCGCAGTTCCCAGCACATTGGCGGCAGCCTGCGTATTAAAATCAAAGATATCCAGAAAATCCTCGTGCTCAAAATAGTCATCTGCATTGCCCACCGTCCGGGTAAAGACGGAATATGCGATGCTGACAGCGGCAGCTCTCTTAAAGGAAGCTCCGATGTTGAGTTCATCATACCCTTCCAGATAGGAATCTGCAACGATGTCACTGATCTGCCTGTGGTTTTCCTCCCAGTAATCCCTTGCAAGGCGTTCCGCCGCTTCCATAATGTGATTTTCCAGAGATCCGGCACCGGCAGGCACATCAAACGCTGCATCCATTGCTCGAATGATCGGCTGCTCATGCTCCGCATTCATTTTCCAGAGCTGTACCGGACGTGAATTCTTCCGTTCTCCGGTATCTGCCACATCAAATACATACCGCAGTTTCGGCTGCTCGCCACGCATATCCAAAAGAGCAATGCCCTTGGAACCACGTTTCACATAGCGGTTCATCCGATCATTCCAGAGATCGTACTCCGCACAGGCCGTTGCTTCCGGCCTCTGCTTATAGATCATCAGCTGCTCCGCAAAAGGATACTTATAAAGCCTTGCGGATGTGGTCAGAAACGCTGTCCACTGTTCTTTGCTGCCAGTGATCTGTGCCGCAGCTTCCTGTGCCATCTGCATATAATAAGCCGTTTTCGTCATCATCTGTCTATTTTCCTCCTCTCTCTTATTCGTCCGGATACAAATCCAGTGCCTCATATTCTGCATCTGTCATCTCTGCCAGTTTCGCAAGCAGCGAGGCCGTCCACCTGCGCAGGTTTCTGTCTCTGCCCGTCAGACTTTTTTGCATCGTCTGAAGCTCTGCAATCAGCCCTGTCCGTGTGCCAGGGCTGTAAAGCATCATGAGCATCCATTCGTCATCCGTAAAACGCATTTATAACTCCTTTTCTTCGCAGCACCTGCGAGGCGGCGCAGGCGGCACCGCCTCCTGCTTTTCCTTCAGCTGATCCAGAACCGATGCTTTCTCTGCCGGTTCTTCCTTCTTTCCGTTATTGATCACGCCGTCAATCATGCCGTAATCGTCCTCCATCGCCATTTCTGCGGCTTTCAGGTAATTCTCCGGTTTCAAAAATCCGGGCAGTTCCTGGAAACCGATGGAATCCACATAGTGACAGCTTACAACACCATTCTGCCGTAAAGCCACGATGTCAGACACAGAAAGACTATGCCCAGTAAAATCATCAGGGCGGGAAACATTGAATTTCGCATACAGTTCCTCCAACATCGTATTCTGATCCTTGTATGGAAGAAGCGGAGCCGTATACACCACCTCATAATGGTCAATATCCGGTTCCAGCCCCATCCGTTCCAGTTCGCGCATAGACGAAAAGCGTTCATATACCGTATTCTCGCTGCGGCGAAGCTGCAAAATCGCATACTGGTCGGTAGCGCTGTCGAGAAATGCCATCATTCTTTCGTCCGGTGCCTGATTTCCATGCACTTCATCCCATTTTTCAATTCTTGCCATCGTTCATTTCTCCCTTCTCCATAAACGGCAGGCCGTTTTCCTTTGCTTCCTGTCGCTGCTGTTCCCGTCGTTTTTCACTATAAGGCGGTCGGATACCAACACAGCGTTTCGGAATCGTATAAGTGACTGACCCTTGCTCCCGATGCTCCAAAACAAACTGCTCCGGATACTGTTTTCGCAGTTTCCGAAGCTTCTTAATCAGGCGGCTGTCATGGGTGTAAATACTGGCAGTATCCAGTTCATTGTCAAAATTGATGACGGTTTCCTGCTCTGCCTTCGTAAGCTTATATTTCATCTCTCCGCCTCCTTCGCCTTGGCAGCTTTCGCTGGTGTATCCGTTCTGGAAGACAGATCCGAGAGTTTACCCAGCACAGATTCCCGTCTACTGATTTCTGCATCCTCTGCTCGATCACAAAGTTCATCATAGTCAATCCGCGTCATGGTGCGTCCACCGAACCCATAATCCGAAAGAATCTGGTCTCTGGCTGCATTCATGCTGATTTCCGGGTTGTCGATCTGTCCGCCGTCAATTTCCGTGAAGTCCTTATGATATAAGGTATAGTCGTAACCGTCCTCACAGGTCTGAATGGCAAGAAAGCCCTTGCTTCCCAAATCCCATGCGCTGTGTTCTTCTGTAATCAATGGCTCCGGGCGGCATGTGCCACCGCCGCGTTCCAGCATTTCTGCCAGCTGACAGATGTGCAGAACATCATACCCAAGGCGCAGATGATATTCGTCCATATATTCGCAGCGGGCTGAGAATTTTCGATTCGGATACTCGACCTCCACCGCACTGCCATCCGGGATTTTGAACCGATCCTCGTAGTTGCTGGTGATAAACCGGATATTTTTAGCATTCTCCAGCTCAGGATCAGCCTTTTTCATCTGCCAAAGAACCTTTCTGCCGCCTCGCATCTGCTCCAGCATCTCCGGGGCTACCGGCGCAACGGCAAGACCGTCAAGCTGGGGAATCTTCTGGAGTGCCGCCATCCTCGCGCTTTCTTCCAGCGTAGAAAACGGCTGTTTATCCAACACATCCCAGCCAATACGTCCTTCGGCGGTCTGCACCTTACTGTTCATATCAAAGCAGTGGAATTCCACGCCGTCCTGCTTTTCCTGCAAGGAAAGCAGAGCGACATTATCCACCAGATAAGCTGCATTCATCATTTTCATGCTCATTTTTTACCTCCAAACTCCAGCTTAAATGCTGCTGCACCGTCCTCGCCAGTCTCTACATAAACGGTTGTGTCATAGTAACGATTGGACTTCCTGGAATAGCAATGGGTAAGTCGTGCTTTCCCCTGATTTACCAGTTGGCTTGCCAGTTCCTCTGTCATCTGCTTTCCCAGTGTCTGAAAGAACCTGTTTTCCTTCCAGAGCGCAAATTTACAGCCCTTATCCCTGCAAAACCATCCCTTTGCCGTTTCACAGACATCATTGCCGCAGGCCGGGCAGGAACCAATGACTTTCCGTTCCGGCTGCATCAGCACATCAGCACCTTTTACAGCCTCGTAGGTTTTAACAAGTCCGCTGACCATGCTGCTGATTTCGCCCATAAAGGCATCGCTGTCGTACTCGCCGTGTTCTATTTTCAGCAGTTTTTCCTCCCAGTCTGCCGTCATGGATGGGGACTGAATCTGTTCCGGCACCACCGTCACCAGCGCATTTCCCTTGTCCGTAGAACAAAGATATTTCGTTTTCTTATCACCCCTGCGCTCGATAAAGCCTTTCTGCACCAGTTTTTCGATGATGGCAGCGCGTGTAGCCGGTGTGCCGATGCCTTTTCGCTCTACACCGGCCGGAAATTCATCCGAGCTGGCACTCTCCATCGCTGAAAGCAGAAGATCTTCGGTAAATCTCTTAGGCGGGCTGGTCTTGCCCTCTTTCAGATCGACACCGGCAAGTTCCAGTGTCATGCCTTCCGAAAGCTCCGGAAGATCACCCGCCTCCGCATTCTTCTCAGCATCTTCAACCGGCTTTCCTGCATATCGCCTCCAGCCCATATCCGTGACTGTTTTGCCTTTCGTGCGGAAATTCTGACCGGCGCACTCCGCTTCCACTATGGTTTCTGCATAGTGGCAGGGTGTTCCGACCGCACAAATCAGCCGCACCGCCAGCAGAGTAAGAATCGCTTGTTCTCCACTGGGAAGCGAGGAAATGTCATAACCCGCCGCTGTTTTTGTAGGGATAATGGCATGGTGATCGGTGACTTTCTTAGAATTGATGACCTGCGCTGCATTCACCGGTGCCGGTACATCCGCCTGAATCTGAAAGCTCTGCTGGATCACAGAAACAAGTTCCGGCACCAGCGGTGCCATATCATCCGTCAGATACCGGCTGTCGGTACGGGGATATGTCACGAGTTTCTTCTCGTACAGAGCCTGTGTGTAATCCAGGGTCTGCTGGGCAGTGAATCCCAGCTGCCGATTTGCTTCTCTCTGAAGCGATGTCAGATCAAACAAGGCCGGGGGCTTCTCTGATTTTTCTTTCTGCTCTACCTTGGTAATGATGGCACTTCCTGCCTGGCAACACTCTGCCACCAGTTTTTCTGCTTCTGCTTTTTCTTTCATTCGCTCACCGCCCGCTTGAAAATCCCGAAATTTTAATTCTGCCGAGTAGAACGGCTCCGGCTTGAACGCCCGGATTGCTGCATCTCGCATAACCACCATCGCAAGCGTTGGTGTCATCACGCGCCCCACATTCAGGGTCTGCCCATACAGACATGAAAAAAGCCGGGTGGCGTTGATTCCGACAATCCAGTCGGCTCGCTCCCGGCATAAAGCCGCCTCATATAAGGCATCATATTCTGTTCCCGGTCTGAGCTTCTGAAAGCCTTCCCGGATAGCACTGTCCTCCATTGATGAAATCCAAAGCCGTTCCACCGGCTTTTTGCAGCCGCACTGATGGTAAACCAGTCGGAAAATCAGTTCGCCCTCACGCCCTGCATCGGTTGCACAGATCAGACTCTCCACATCTTTCCGCTGCATGAGCTTTTTCAGGATTCCGAACTGCTTTTTCGTGCTGGCGGACACCTGATACTGCCAATGTTCCGGCAAAATCGGAAGATCATCATACTTCCACTTGGCATACTTTTCATCATAGGCTTCCGGCTGGGAAAGTTCCACCAGATGCCCCACACACCAGCTGACAAGGTAGCCATTGCCCTCCATATAACCGTCTCCGCGCTGATTTGCCCCGATCACCTTCGAGAGACTCATGGCAACCGAGGGCTTTTCCGCTAATACAAGCTTCATTCGATACTGCTCCTTTCGCAAAAAAATTAGCAGCCAGGCACCGAAGTACATGACTGCTATGTAAGGAACTGTATTCTATTTTAGGTCTACAAACTGGAAGTTGCAGGGCACAATATCTTATCGACCTGCCTTAGCCTGCTTATAAAGCAGAATGCCTTTGATAAGCAATAACAGGAACGTTACTGTTATCGCATACGGCTCTCTCGCCATAGCCAAAAACAAAACAGCAATGATACTGAGTCCTACAGAGATGAATGTAACCGCTTTTTTGCCCTTTTCAAACTTGAAATAGACCATCAGTATTTTCACGATTCCGGCAATCGTCAAGCTGATAAACAATGCCCAATAGATCCTGATTATGAAAGCATTTCCATCTACATATCCTAAGAGATTTACCGAATAGATATATCCATTGACCGGTTTGGGATACAGCGGAAGAAATATCAGCATCAGTGAAAACAAGTCAACAAACCCCAATAACAAATCGCATACGCCATTGAGATTTGATTTGTTTTCTTTTTCTGCTATGAAAATCAATTGCTCTCCAGATAACAAATCATCAATTGATACAGAAAAATAGCTGGATATTTCCTTTAAT
>OGYP01000880.1_pt1 | contig 14837 bp, 8 predicted proteins | sample 1576571 | NCBI WGS metagenome assembly OGYP01 (sample SAMEA3541559, study PRJEB24748) | human gut metagenome | biome: human gut; feature: human-associated habitat; material: faeces | place: China | collected 2012
TGTAACAAATGCGAACTGCTGGGCACATGCAAGACGTGCTTTTGCAGATGCAGTCAAAGCCATGGATAAGAAAAATCCCCAGATGGTCAGACAATCCGTTGCATACCGGGCTCTACAAAAGATTTCAGAATTCTACAATGCAGATACGGAACTAAAGGAACTGTCTTCACAGGAACGTCTTCAAAAGCGGCAGGAAGAAATCCGTCCGCTGGTTGAGGAGTTCTTTGCGTGGACAAAAGAGCAGGTGGAACAATGTACGGTTCCGCCGAAAACAAAGACCGGGCAGGGATTAAGCTATCTGATCAATCAGGAAGCATATTTAAAAGTATTTCTGACTGATGGGGATGTTCCTATCGACAATTCGGCTTCAGAGAGAGCTATCCGGACATTCTGCATTGGAAAGAAAAACTGGATGTTCCATAATACAGCAAATGGTGCTTCTGCAAGTGCCATGGTTTACAGTATTTCGGAAACTGCGAAGCTGAATAATCTGCGCCCTTATTATTACTTCAAATATATCCTTACGGAGCTGCCAAAACTTTGTGATGAACAGGGAAATATAAATCCTGCTGATCTGGATCACTTGATGCCTTGGGCTGAAGACCTTCCGGACGAATGCAGAAAACCGCGCCGCTGATGAAGCGGCGTTGATTTAATGTCAGGCGGATGGTTTGACGTTTACGAAAAATCCGGATGGAACATGCATTATACAGATTGCGGCCAGGCTGATCGAGGATGAACGTATATCCGAACAAGCATGCAAGGAAACTATGATCCACGAGATCCTGCATACCTGCAAAGGCTGTAAAGGACATACCGGATTGTGGCTCATATATGCGAATATCATGAATAAGAAATATGGATATAAGATAAAGCGAACCACCTCCGGAGAGGAGAAGGGCGTGGAGAATTACACCGCCTCTAAAAAACTTGATTATAAATATTGTTTTGTATGCGAGAATTGTGGACAGATTATAAAAAGAAAAAAACAGTGCGAATTCACGAAGTATTACCGCAATTATACATGCGGGATATGCGGAAGGAAGCGGGCATTTCATAAGGTGAAATATATGCAATAAATTTTGCCCGGTTGGCTTAAGAGGAGAAGTTGGATTGGATGGTGTTGAAGGGGATTGGTGAGGGAAAGTGCAGAAATACGAATATAAGATAAAGCGCATCGATAAAACAAATAAATGGATTTATGTTGAAGATATGTATTCATTGTATAATGAAGCGGATGCATTTATCCATCTAATAAAAGCTGTTTCTGAACGGAATGGCGGAAACATTATAAATGTTGGGGAGATGCAGTACAGAATAACTAATGATAAGTTTGATCTGATATATCAATGGGATGATTTATTTGGGATTGTTATACTATATAAGGATTCAGATAAAATCGAAGAGGTAATTGCAGATTTGGAGAATGTTTTTATATTTTAAGAGGTTGTTCTTGAGTTTAGATAACATCGGATGGTATTTATATTATTTTATAAAGGTGATATAATATAATTTATAGTGTCTAAATGGAAAGACGTGGTTAATTTTAGGAGTGGCTTAAAACCCTGATGATGCAAGATCGAAAATGGTAAAGTATGTAAAGGAGAAGTGGGGAGAAAAACTATGGGAAGTTGTAAATTTGTTAATGAACTGAATAGACTTAGAAAATCATCAAGTGATTCCATAGACAATGTTGAGTGCTTTGATTCTTTTAAAGTATATATGCATGTCACAAGAACTGCAGAAGAGGATTTGAAAAATATTTTACGTAGTATAAATGATTCAGGAAAGAAGAACCTGATTCTTCTTTGTGGAAGTGCTGGCGACGGCAAATCTCATCTGCTGTCATATCTTAAAAATTCAGATGAAGAGAATCTGCTTGAAGGATACACGATTTACAATGATGCAACCGAAAGTAATTCTCCTTCAAAGACTGCGATTGAAACATTGAACGAGTTGCTTGATTCGTTTAAGGATACGAATCTAGAATTGCCAGGAAAGAATATTATACTTGCAATCAATTTAGGTGTATTAAGTAATTTTATCGAGTCTGAATATGGTGAATCATATTGGAATTTAAAGGCTTATGTCGAGAAAAGCAATATTCTTACATCTAAAGTGAATGATAATGGGTTTGATTCACGCAGTCATTTTCAGCATGTAAGTTTTTCGGATTATCACATGTATTCACTTACTGAAAACGGAGTTCATGCTGGATATATTGAAAATATTTTGGATAAAGTATTTGGATATAATGAAGGAAATCGATTCTATGAATCATATGAAAGTGATTGTTCATCTTGTCCATTATCGAAGAAATGTCCAGTTAAAGCTAACTATGAATTTATGATGCAGAAGAGCAGACAGCGATTTTTGGCTAATCTTTTAGTTAGGACAGTTGTTCAAGATAAGATGGTTTTGACAACACGAGAGATACTAAACTTTGTTTTTGATATTTTGGTTTCGAATAATTTTAGCTTTGGTAAGTTCCAAAAACTGATTGATGATGCTTCTTTCTTGAAAGAGTATATGAAGCAAATTACGCCTTCTCTTATTTTTGATTCAAATGACGTAACGCCGCTAATGAACATGGTAAGAAAGTATGATCCGTTGTTGGTTCGTTCAGAGAAAGCTGATGAAATTGCTATTGCGTATTATGTAAGCTCGGATATTTCTAAAGAGATTAAAGATGAATTAGTAAATACAACATATAGTAGCACCATACTTGACTCAAATATGTTGCAGAAAATAAATAGTGATAAGGTACTTCGTTCTCAATTATTTAATTTAGTGGTTCGAATAAGCGCAATAGAAAAGCAGAATTACGCAGATACAGTATATCAAGAGTTTGTACGTAATCTGTATATGTATAATGCCGGCAAAGGAAAGAAACTTGGTCCACTGTATGGATTAATTGAAGAAGGTGTGGCTCAATGGTGTGGAAAAGATATAGATGATAATTTATGTCTAGATGATAAACATAAGGGATTTATCTTATATGAAAATGTAAAATTCGATGCTAGTCTTAATCATATTCCTCATCCAGAGAACACGGATGAATTATTTCGATTCGTTCCAACAATTACAGTGGCTTTTGTCGATGACGAGGAAGAAGTCATATCTCTTGATATTGATTACTCATTGTATGAGCTCGTGTATAAGTTGAACAGGGGCTATATACAGACTGCCGATGATAGAAACAATCATGCCGATTTTATTAGTTTTGTTAATAGAATTTTGCAGACAGGATCACTTACCAAATCATTATCAATTGTTTCTGATGATGGTAAGAAGGCAGTTATTTCACAGGGCAAATTTGGTTATAAGTTTAAGGTGGTGAAGTAATGGGATATTCATTCAGCGAAGAAAAATTTATTATGAGCTTTAATGCAAAATCTACTGAAGAAAAATCGGCTGATTCCATGAGACTCACTCATAAACCAGATGGTGCTTTTAAGTTGTTCCCATATAAAGCAAGTGGAAAGACTCAGGCTCCAATTGTAATGAACCTTGAGGATATAGTAAGCGCATTCTTTAGAAAAATCCAGGGAAAGAAAACTGAACCAGTTGATTTTGATTCATTATCAGAGGCAATACTTGAGGAAATAGAAATTGATGACGAAGATATAAATTATTTTAAGGATATGCTTCAAAGTATATTCTTTGTTGGAAATGATTTTGTCGCAAATAATTTAGGCCTATATCCTTATCAGACTGTTTCGAACAATAAGAGCGCCGAGAATTTAGCACTCTTTTTATATTCTGTGTTAGGTCTATCAGAAGAAGATCATGAAGCGGTAGAAACAGCAAAGGGACAATATCATTTCAATGTATTAGAGGATATGGTTATTCAGACAATGGAAAATAAGAAGATTTCAGAGTCTGAAGAAAAAGAATCATATTTTAGAATTAAGGCAGATATTCAAAAGAAATTCAGAAATGATTTTCGGTTTATGCTTAATACAGGAATGACTTCACTTGAGGATTTTTCCAATTTATTTTCCGTGTATTATTTCTATTATGTATCTCAGACTTGTATATCATTGGATCGATTCTGCGATGGTAAGAGAGATGATACAGTAGAGTTTTATTACGCGCTTGACTGGGAAAAAGTAAGCAAAAATAGAATGTGCTGTTCTTCAGGATGGGATAGATTACAATCAAGTATTAACCATATGTTTAGCCATGCAATCACATTAGAGATAATTAACCAAACTGATTCGGATGCAAAATGGGACTACATAGCGTTTAGAGAATATCTGGAACAGTTCCCTAATGAAGATCATCAAATTGCTGAAGAAATAAAAAAGGCAGAAGATGTGTATTGTTCCTATGTCGGCGATTACAAGAGGTTTGATGAAGTTGAATATTCTAAAGTAGCGAATAATGAAACGGAAAAAGCGATTAGGCACTTGTTCAAATGTGTTGAAGCTCAGTTCTTAAATACAGAAAGAAAGAGAGCTAATCAATTTTATAATGAGAAATTCAGTGAGTTTTGTAAATATCGTTGGGTAAAAAATAGAAAGAAATCTGGATTGGTTCTTAATTTAACCGAGAGAGATATTATTTTCCTTACAAAAATATCGCTTCGGAATGAAGAGAAGATTAGATTAAATGATTTATATAAAGCGTATGAATTCAGAGGAATTTATTTAGATAATTCATCGAAAGAATATCTTCAAGAATTCTTTACAAAGTTGAACCTGATTGATAAGAAGAGTGATAGTGGAGATGCTCAGTATGTTAAACGAATTTTATGATTTTATTGCAAAAAAGATAAATAGTTATTTCCAGACTGCTGCATCAGAAGGTGCACTTTTAAAAGGAGAGAGCTTTTGTTTAAAACTTGATGACGAAGAAATGGTTGTTAAGGTCTCAAATGCATTGAGGTCTTTAGCTGAAAGCAATTCGTCATTGGGAGAGTTTTCGTATCTTTGTCGAGATGGATATGAATACAAAACATTTACATTAAAGGTATTGGATGATGAAGTCATCATAGCTGCTCAGATTAATGGAATGACGAATGACTTTTTGTGTGCAACGCTCAGAAATGTTGCAAATGAAAATCAGATTCCATTACTAATGATTTCGGCGAATTTGATTGATAGTGCTAAAAGTGGATCTAGAGATTTGTCGGCAAGTGGAATGCCATTTCATGCAGATGAATTAATGAGAGAAATACGTGAGATGGTTGATGGAAGCACTCAGCTTACAGATACAGAAAAAAGAATCCTAAGATTTGAGTTGAATCGAAGGGATGGTGATGTCTTTAGCGATAAGGCATCTATTTATGAGTATAGCGATCTTCTTGCAATTATGAGTAGCGGGAAAATTGATGATAGAAGTTTTGCAGGCTTTAGATTGTTTCCAATCGATGGAAAAACGGAATACCAGAATTATGGAAGTTCACAGATAGACAAAGAAATCAAAGCAAACAATGCCCTTTTTGAGAAGATTGATCGTGGTATTCGATTTGGTGATTTGGAAGTGGTTTTATCGAAGGATTTTGAAGAATCATTTATTGTTCGGATTGAAAAAACTCAAAAAGAACACCAGGATGATTGGAGTAGATTTTTTGCATATGCGGAGTTGCTTGATGCAATGCAGAAGCATCAAGCCAAAATGGAAAACCCGCTAAAGATTGAAAACGAAGATATTAGTGTATATGGTGATCTACCATTAAATGTTATTGCCCTAGATAAAGAGTTTATTATTAGAAACGAAGGTTCTCAGACAGCAAAAAAGAGGACAAAGAATTTATTCATTTTTAATACTAATTACTATAGCAGGATTTATTTGCAGATAGCTTGTAATGCTAAGATATCTAATAATGGTATAGCAAAAGATGATGCTGAGTTTGTTAAGGAAGGAAAGAATATAACTTTTACATTTGAAGGTGAAGGTGTTTCGTTCCATGAAGTGTCAATTCATGATACATCAAATGATATCAAGTATGTCTTTAAAATTTGCATAGCAGAATTATCAGCAGAATATATGTATACAACACTTAAGCATAGTTTTAGCTTGGAACTGAAAAAGAATAGAAAGAATAGCAGAGTAAAGCTTGCAGGAGTTGGAACTACATTAGTGTTTAATCCTAATGGTGCAGATGTCGTGTCTTTAGGTCTTGAAGACAATGAAATGTATAACTGTAGCATAGGACAGAGATTGATTATTTGCTCTACAGAAGAAGAACTAGCAAATTTTGGAAGTGGAATAAAGATAGATATCGATTTTGCTGGACTGGTAGTTCCTTTTATTCTCTATCCCGATGAATCAAAAAGTGTTGAGATAATAGGAAGAAAGATTCTTAGAGATAAACTGGCTTCAAAGAAGAGTTTTCAATATGACGATGGATCAATTTTAAGTGATTCCCAGGAGTATTTTGCAAAGGCAAATTTATTAAGAGAGTTACGAATTGAGAGTAAGATTGTTGAGCAAAAATATGTTTATTGCTCATGTAGAAATTATTATCAGTCAGATTCTGTTAAATTAGAGGCACGAGAACTGAAACTTTCAGAAAAGTTACTGATAGCATATGAAAATTACATTGAGTCGTTAAGAAACAAAAATACAATTCCAACATTAGCATACCTAGGAGATGGGGAAATTTATAAAGCTGCCCAGGAATATGTTGTAGCATTTGAGGAGTGCTATGCAAATCTTCAAGATGGTTCCAATTTATCTACTGAACAAGAGGATGCGTTGTATCTTGGAACAATTGCTGTTGGAAAAAACAATGACGAAATCTTATTTACACCGTTTCACCCACTGAATGTTATGTATCAATTGGCTCTATTAAATGAGCAGGAAATAGAGTATGCAAGTGATATTGTCGTTGATAGATTAAATTCAGTGAATTTGCTTCCATATATTCAGAGAAATAAGAAGATATATAAAGTATCTGACCAGCTGTTTTCACAAGAGTGGAAGTATTATGCTCCGGTAGAGAATAAAAAATATAGAGGAAGTCGTAGATATGTACCTAAACTTGTAGAAGAGAAAATATCAGAATTTATTTCTCACTTTAGATACATATTTGATGATATTAATAACAAAACGATAAGAATTAATCTTATCAATATGGGTGATTGCAGTGAGGTATTTGTTGGAATAGCGCAATTTTTTATCCACGCTATTAATAGAAATGCAGATATTGATAAACTGGTAAGATTTGAGATTCATATTTATGATAACGATATGAATGGCAATGTGTTTACCAATATCAAAGAGTATAGTGTTCTTAAGACCTATTTGGAAGAATTAAAACTGTCGGTTGAAAATGGTACATCGATGAATAGCTTGGAAGGTATTTTGTCCAAGAATATTGAATGCTATTTCCACAAAGATAACGGAAAGGAATATGCATATTCTCATATCTCATTCTATGAGATGGAATCAGAAATCACTTCAGAGACAGCTACAATGAGCCAAATTGAAACGGGTGCATCACTTGGAGGAATTTTGTCAGGGATTCCTTCAAGTAAATATGGACATAAGTATAGAACTGGTTTTGGTGGGAAATACGCAGAGCAAAATAAACTAATAGAATTAGCTATGAGATATAACTCGTTAATGCAGGTTGAGAAGTCAGGTAATCCTTATTATGCAGGAACCAGTATTTCTACTCAGATAGATGAAAAAGCTGAGAATAAGATGGATTATATCTACAAGAATTCAAACTGGGTGGTATTTGTTGATCCAAAAGTAGATTTGGATTTCTTTAGTGAAAAGGAGGCTAAGAGTGATCTGCTGATTATTCATTATAGTGATCAGTATACTTCAAGTAGTGGATATGATGCGATAACTGTTACTCGTAAGTCTCAGCAGTATTCGCAGGTGATTCAAGAATATTTGAAGACAAAAGGTGTAAATGCCAATGTCGATGATGTTCACAAAATCATTAATTTATTTAATGCAGTAAATGGTGATTGGCTATTAAGATTAGTTTCGTCTAAGAAGGCTAATAAGGACTCTACGTTTAGCCGTGAGAAAATTAGTATTGTTGCAGCGATTAAGTTTATGCTGGCATTTTTGAAACATAGTGATATTTTGTGGGTTCCGGTCTCATTGGAGGAAATGCTCAGAGTATCAGGTGGAGCAGGATTATCTAAAGATGAAGGCGTCCTGTCTGCTAAAAACCTTGGATTTGAAAAGGGACCAACCAGTGATGATTTGTTATTTATTGGTCTGAATATAAGTGGTGACGAACCAAAGATATACTTATATCCTACAGAAGTTAAAACAGGAAACAATGATAATGCAGTAATCAAAAAAGCATTTGAACAGGCATCAGCTACAGCTGATGGGTTGCAAAAGGCATTTAATTCAGACGAGGAAATTTTGCAGACTATCTTGTACAAGGTAAATAGAAACTTCTTGATGCAAATGTTAGTTACCAGTTGTAAAAAGATGCAAGTGTATCATGTGGATGATTCACAAGACTGGAATAAGGTCTTAGAGATATATAGGGAAGCACTGTTAAATGAACATTACATTTTATCAGATGATATTCAAGAAGTATTAGGAAAGGGAGCGGTACTTTCGTTTAGAAAATCTTTGATATCAAGAAAAACATCATTTAAGGAGGATTCAATTAATTTTATTGAAGTGCCAGAAAGTGATGAATTTGGATTGATATTAAAAGATGTAACGGAGATATATTCAGATATAAGAGAAAAACGTACTGACGACTTGATGATTTTTGATGAAATACCAGTTCGAAATCTCACGGGTGATTTATCAAAATTGCAAGTGAGCAAATTGGGGAATGGCACACCTGAAGAACCAGAAGAGGAGCCGGGTCCGGAAGAAAATGATGATGTGGAAAACGGCGATAAAACTAGTGCAGAGAGTGAACCAGGTGGAAACACAGACGGTGAAGAAGAATCTTTCAATGGAATGAAAATTCTGTTTGGAACAAATGAGCAAGATGGCAAACCGGTGTTATGGACGCCAAATGACACATCACAACTTTTCCATACGAATACAGGTATTATTGGAACAATGGGAACTGGAAAAACACAGTTTACAAAATCACTGATTACACAGATGTATAGACAACAGAAGGATAATGTTGAAGGCAGGGAATTAGGAATTCTAATTTTTGATTACAAAGGTGATTATAATGAAAGTAAGACTGATTTTGTTACTGCCACTAATGCAACTATATATAAACCTTATCAGTTACCATTTAATCCATTAGCATTAACAAAGTCTGCGGTATTTAAGCCTTTATTACCTCTGCACACTGCAAATGCCTTTAAGGATACTATCTCTAAAGTATATAACCTTGGTCCAAAACAGCAGAACACTTTATTGCAGTGCATAATGGATACTTATACTGTCAGTGGAATTAATCCGGGAAATCCAAGTACTTGGGAGAACGAAGCACCGACATTTGAACAGGTTTATCAACGATATGCAAATGATGAGGAAATAAAGAAAGGAGATTCCTTATCAGCTGCACTTGATAAATTGCATATGTTCCAAGTTTTTGAAGCTAGTCCAGGTAAGACAAAGACGTTGTTTGATCTATTAAAAGGAGTTGTTGTTATTGATTTATCTGGATATGATCCAGATATTCAGAGTTTGATTATTGCGATAACACTTGACTTGTTCTATTCGCAGATGCAAGCTGCTGGATCAAGTAAAATGGAAGGCAACTATCGACAGTTAACAAAGTTGATTCTTGTTGATGAAGCAGATAATTTCATGAGTGAAGGTTTCGCAGCACTTAAAAAAATCCTGAAGGAAGGAAGAGAATTTGGTGTAGGTACTATTTTGTCAACACAGTTCCTGAAACATTTTGGGAGTGGTGAGGATGATTATTCAAAGTATATATTAACGTGGGTTGTTCATAATGTATCAGATTTGAAGAATTCTGATGTTGAGTTTGTTTTCAAGACAGTGGCAAAGGGGACAGAAAATCAACAGTTATATAGTGCAATAAAATCTTTGGAGAAGCATCATAGTATTATTAAAATAGGAAACAGCAAACCTGTTTACGTTAAAGACAAAGCATTTTGGGAATTATTACAAGAACAAATTGACTAAACAGATTCTACATGCTATACTTAAGTAGACTACTTAAGTATAGCATGTTTTGCTGTGGAGGATTTATGGATTTTACGTATAAATTTCCTGTTGTTAGAGGTATACAGGCAGGAAGAGAATATTTTATTGCAATGGTTCCGCTTAAAATGATTTCGAAATTGTTTCCAAATGAGAGCGAATATGTCTTGCCGGAGTATCGTGCACAAAGAAAACTGAATGAGTCTAGAATTCCAGTTATTAGTAAATATATTACAGATAATAGAGATTCGTATGTATTCTCAGCATTGGCAGCTTCGATAGATGGTGAATTTAGATTTCATGAAACCTCTGAAGGGATGGGGGTAGGAATCTTAGAAGTATCTATGGATGCTAGGTTCTTAATTAATGATGGACAACATCGAAAGGCGGCAATTTTAGACGCTCTTAATGAAGATGAAACGCTGGGAAAAGAAACAATATCCGTTGTTTTCTATGAGGATCAGGGGCTTTCACGAAGTCAGCAGATCTTTACTGACTTAAATAAGCATGCTGTAAAAACATCTAACTCTATCTCAGAGCTTTATGATTCAAGAGATGAGCTGGCAGTTATCAATCGGAATGTGATATTGCAAGTTCCGTTTCTTAATGAGTATACAGATAAAGAGAAAGATATTCTTGGAAAGTATTCATCAAATTTGTTTACATTGAATACCTTCTATATTGCTAATAAGAAAATTGTTGGTAGTACAGATTTATCTGATACTGCTGAACATTTTCTTGTTTCCTTTTGGACTTGTGTGTCAAAGAATATTGTCCAGTGGAATGAGTTGATTAAGAAAGAAATTTCGAAAGTAGATTTAAGAGAGAATTATATTGTGACTCAAGGTGTTGTAGTTCAAGCACTTGGGCTTATAGGAGCATACTTCTATCATAATCCAACTCTGGATATGAATAAGTATCTTTCTAAATTACAAGTAATTGACTGGAAGAGAAACGCATCGCAGTGGAAACTGAGAGTTATTAGATCTGATGGGAAAATTATTACAAGTAATAAGGCTATCCTATTAACTGCGATACAAATTAAAAAAGAAATTGGATTAAATTTGTCTGAGGAAGAACAGAATAAGGAAGCCCAATTTCTTAATTCTATAAATATTTAGGAGAATTATTGACATGGCAGAGAGATGTGTAAGCTGTGAAGTAAATAAACAAGGAGTTACGATAAATAAAGATACGATTAATGGTTTGATGGAAACAATAAGAAACCTGTATCTGTGTGATGATATTCCTTGGGTAATTGGTTATTCGGGAGGAAAGGACAGTACAGCGACTCTTCAGTTGGTATGGTTAGCTCTCTCGAAACTCCCTAAAGAACGAGTGAAAAAACAGGTGCATATAATAAATACCGATACGATGGTTGAGTCGCCTGTTATCTCTAAGTGGGTGCAAAAGTCATTGAAAATGATGGATAAGGCAGCTGAAGAACAAGACCTGCCGTTTATCACTCATAGATTGACACCAGCATTGGATAATACCTTTTGGGTGAATTTTATTGGACGTGGGTATCCATTTCCAAGGAAAAAGCTCCGCTGGTGTACAGATAGATTAAAAATTCAACCCGTGAATACATTTGTTAAAGAAAAAATTGCAGAACATGGGGAAATTATCATGGTTATTGGTACTCGAAAGGCAGAAAGTGCAAGAAGAGCAAAGACTATGATTTATTATGAAAAAAAAAGAGTACGAGAATTGCTTAGTCCTAATCAGACAATGGTTAATGAGCTGGTTTTTTCGCCGCTTGAAGATTGGAATGATAATGACGTATGGGTATTCTTGATGCAATATAAAAATCCATGGGGATATTCCAATAAGGAGCTATTAACTCTGTATAAAGGGGCAACAGCAGATAATGAATGTCCTATGATGGTTGAAAAAGGATTGCCTAGCTGTGGAAAAAGTAGATTTGGATGTTGGGTATGTACCATGGTTTCCCGGGATAAATCTATGGAGGCCATGATTTCAAATGATGAAGAGAAGGCGTGGATGACACCTTTGCTGGAGTTTAGAAATAAATTTGGTAATGAAGAACTTGATAGAGACAGACGTTCTTTCAGAAAGATGGCCGGATACTTACAGGGAAGTTATAAACAATTGCACCATGGACCTTATAAAAAAGAAGTAAGAGAAGAGTGGCTGAGAGATTTGTTAACTATTCAAAAAGATATAAATGAGAATGGACCAGAAGAGTTTAGCAACCTAGAGCTGATTACTTTGCCTGAATTAAGAAATATTCGAAGAATTTGGGTGTTTGAAAAGCATGAGTTTACAGATACACTTCCATCTATTTACGAAGATGTAATGGAAAAAAGCTTTTCTGATCCTGAATGGATTGCACCTGAAGCATTTAAGGGGGAAGAATGGGATATTTTAAAAGACGTAGTAAATGAACTGTACCCTGATGAAGAATTGGCATTTGAAATGGCATATAGTCTAATTGATATTGAAAATCATTCTAATTCATTAAATCAGAGGAAGGGCGTCTTTGACTCATTGGAGTCATGTATTCATAAAACATTCTATAAGAATGAGGAAGATGCAACAGCATATTATTTGGATATGATAACACGAAAGAAAAACTTAGGTGGAAAGTATAATGAAAAAGCATTGGATAATTCATATGATGATCTAACAGAAGAGGATGAGATTGACGAGGATGATGAGCAATGATAATTAAGAAACTAATTATGCACAATTTTGGTGTGTATTCGTCTACAAATCTATTAGAGTTTATAAGTAACAAACCCGTTGTCCTTATTGGAGGAATGAACGGACGAGGAAAAACAACAATATTGGAGGCGGTATTGCTGAGCCTATATGGATCTAAATCATTTGCTTATACAGAGAGTGAATTTAAGACATATGGACAGTATTTAAAATCCTATGTAAATAAAATAGATGGAACATTAGAAACCTATGTTGAAATAGAGTTTTCAATGGATGATAGAGACAAAGAAGTATATAATGTTCGTAGAGAATGGGACGGAAAAGGTATTCGTGTTCATGAAAGAATAATTGTAAAAAAGAACGGTGAAAAAAGCACTTTTTTAACAGAAAACTGGTCAATGTTTGTTGAAAATATTTTGCCTAGTGCTTTATCTAGTTTCTTTTTCTTTGATGGAGAAAAAATAGCAGAGTTGGCTGTAGAAGAAACCAGCGAACAAATGAAAGAATCTATCAAAGCGATGTTAGGAATTACGGTGTTAGATGTTTTACAGAGTGACATTAGTAAAATTATTAGACGTCTTTGCAAAGCGAATGAAGGAAAACAAGATTTAAAAAAACTGGAGGAACTGCGTTATAAGAAAGAAAACGCTGAACAAGTATTACATAATGCGGATATTGAGTTAGAAAAGCAAAAGATTGAAATACAGCAATTGCAATTAGAACTAGAGAAGTTGAACTCGGAATATGCCGTAAAGGGTGGTGGAATCCTTAAACAAAAGGATAAATTGATTAACCAGCGTGTAGAATTTATTGCGTCTGTTAGTGGATGCCAAGAGCAGTTGTTAGATTTAGTATCGGCTGAACTTCCATTGGCACTTGTTTCGGATCTACTGGTAGATATTGAACGAGAAGGAAAACTTGCTCATGAAAAGAAAATCAACACAATTGCATTTGAGCATATAGAAGAAGCTTATGGTAAATTTCCGTTACAATCAGAAGAGATAAATAAGTTTATCGACTATATAAAATCAGAAACAGAAGTGAATTATGAAGAAGCATATAGTTTGTCTGATATGAATCTATATCAGGTAGAAACGCTTAATTCTAATAGAATTAATCAGTGCGTTGAAAAAGCAAAAAATTTAATAACTAAAAGAAATTCTCATCAGAGAAAAATAGATGAAATAGATAATTCATTATCTGTTGATATTGATGATGACTCTCTAAAGAAGATTTTTACTTTAATAAAAGAGAAAGAACGAGAGATACTTGAAAGGCAGATAACAATTGATAATTTGCAAAAAAAGAGAACTTCGATACATGGCGAGTTTTTGTCAGCGGAATCTGAATTTAGCAAATTTGCGGAGAAAACATTAGCTATGTTAGAAACTGCTGATAAGGATAAGAGAACTATTAAATATGCAAATATGGCTATTGAAATTATAAAGGTATATCGAATTAGACTTCAGAAAAGGAAAACTGATATCTTGGCTCAAACAATGACAGAGTGTTACAAGAGATTAGCTAACAAAAAAAATTTAGTTTATGAAATTAAGATGGATGCTGACACTTTGGATTTGCATTATATGGATGGAAATGGTGAGGAAATTGCAAAGAAAAGACTTTCAGCAGGTGAAAAACAGTTGATGGTTATTGCTCTTCTTTGGGCATTAGCTATTTGTTCAAAGAAAAAATTGCCGATTATTATTGATACGCCGCTTTCGCGTTTGGACTCAGCACACAGAGAAGCACTCACTAAAATATATTTTCCTAATGCTAGTGAGCAGATGATTATTCTGTCAACAGATTCAGAAATAGATGAGAAATACTATTCTATGATGAAAGATAGTGTTGGGGACGAATATACACTTAATTATTGTGACAAAACAAGAACAACTACAATAAAACCAGGATATTTTGGTTGGAAGGGTGCACTAGAATGATAATAAAGCAGATAAAATTATCCAATATATCCAAGGATCGACTTGGACGATTAAAAGGTAAAACAGGAATAAAAAACTGGAATGTGTTATGTAGATGTGGGTTCCGGCTGGGCCGATATGGAAATGGATAAGGAA
>OGYP01000906.1_pt1 | contig 14620 bp, 9 predicted proteins | sample 1576571 | NCBI WGS metagenome assembly OGYP01 (sample SAMEA3541559, study PRJEB24748) | human gut metagenome | biome: human gut; feature: human-associated habitat; material: faeces | place: China | collected 2012
ATCAAAATCCCACGATTTTGAAGGATAGGATGTCTTGCTGCCGGCACCGTCAAAAGTGCGACTTGCCTTGACCGTCTTATCAGGCGTGATATATCCGCTTTTTGTGTAGTCGGTCATGCCGAAATGGGCATGGATTTTATCCTTCTGATCATTGTAGGTAAGACTGTGCATGTCATAGACGCGCCAGCCCCTGTTGCCGAAAAACGTGGACGCCGGTACGCTTGACGGTTTGCTGAAACCCGCAGACAGGTACGAACGGGGATCCGTATATTTCCATGTATAGTTGGAATGGGTGAATTTATAAGTGAGCTTTCTGTCTTCCGTGAAATCATAGCCCAGATTGAAGCCATAGCTTTCGGACATGACTTCTTTCTTCCCTCGGTCGCCGATGATGTATTCTTTCCCGTCAGCAGTCGTGTCCAGAGAAGAAATATCCACGCCGGTAAAATTATTTTTTCCTTTGCTATTCTTTATGGCATAAGAGGACAGGTACGAACGCCAGCCATCGGTCATTTTATTTTCATAGAAGACACCCCAGTTCAATCGATCTTTCCGTCCGCTTGCCATGTAACTCTGCTTCACCGTGTTGTGGCTGCCGTAGCCCAAGTTTACAGCACCGTGGACGCCATTTTCTTTCGCCGACTTTGTCATAATATTGATGACGCCGCCAACCGCACGACCGCCATAGAGCGCCGACTGCCCGCCGCTGACCACTTCCACTTTGCGGATATTTTCCACAGGAATCATATTCCAGTCCACTGTGCTGTTCCAGGCGGTATTCATCTGCTGTCCATCGACGAGGACAAGGATATTCTTGGAATTATACCCGCGGAGGTTCACGCTGCCTTCCACCGTAGTATCTACCTGTACACCGGTCGTCAAAGCAACGGCCTGTGCCGCATTCTGCACATTGCGGGCCTTAATTTCCTTTTCTGTCACGATCTGTACATTCGCAGGAACATCCTGTGTCGTTTCTGCCTGCCGGGTCGCCGTGACGGTGAGCCCTTTCAGTTCATACACCAGCAAAGGCGCCGCACTTGCGCTTACACCACCCGCGGCTGCCAATACAGCCAACATCATTCCATACTTTTTACTTTTCATCATCTTTATCCCCTTTACTTCTGCTGACAGAATTCTTAAATATAAAATAGCACAACAGAAACTGATTGTTAATACTTAATAAATAATCAGACATAAGATATATTTATTTCCACGTCACGCAGTTTACACACCGCCGTCTCCCGAAACAAACGTATTTATTCTTTCGCACGCTCTTTTTTCAAGCCGCCATCGGCGTAAGGGATATAGATGGAAAGGATCCCAAAAATGGCCAGAAGCCAGCAATACCACATATGGGGAATGATTTCCATCGCATTTATCACAGTACCATTTTTCGACGCCAGCGCGGAAGCGGTCAGAAGCTGGGCACCATAGGGAATAATCCCCTGGAACACACAGGAAAAAATGTCCAAAAGCGACGCGCTCCTGCGGGAATCTATCCCATATTCATTGCTGATATCTTTTGCCACACCGCCGCTGATAATAATTGCCACCGTATTGTTTGCCGTGGCACAGTCCGTTAGGGACACGAGCGCCGCGATGCCCAGCTGGGCGGATTTATTCCCTTTGATCATTTGGCGCAGTTTGGAAATAAGCCATTCAATACCGCCGTAGTAAGCGATCATTTCCGAAATACCGCCGCAGAAAAGAGCAAGGAAAAAGGCTTCTCCCATCCCCATAAAGCCGTTCCAGATATTCTGTGCAAAAGTAATAACCGTAAGCTCCGCCGATGCCATGCCGATAAATCCCGCAAGGAATATTCCTGCAGTGAGTACGAGGAATACATTTGCCCCAAGGAGCGCCAGTCCAAGAACGGCAATATAAGGAAATACTTTAAGCAGGCTGTAATCAAGCTCCTGCAAATCAGCTGCCGCTGACGGCTGGCCGATAACAAGGAGAAGAAAAATCGTGAGAACTGCTGCCGGAAGGGCAATTCTGAAGTTCATTTTAAATTTATCTTTCAATTCACAGCCCTGCGTCCGTGTCGCTGCAATCGTGGTATCAGAAATCATGGATAAATTATCTCCGAACATAGCGCCGCCCACACAGGCCGCCACCATGAGCGCTTCAGAAATTCCGCTCTTCACAGAAATTCCCGCTGCAATGGGCACGATGGCCGCAATGGTTCCCATAGAAGTCCCCGTGGCCGTCCCCATAAACGCAGAAATAATGAAAATGCCTGCCGTCAGGTATTGGGCAGGAACAAAACTGATCCCCAGATTTACTGTTGCGTCACGGCCGCCCATAGCGGCTGCCACGGCGGAAAATGCACCGGCAAGGATGTAGATCATGAGCATGGTCATGACATTTTCGTTGCCCGCGCCTCGTGAGAAAATGCCGAATTTTACCTGGAGTGTTTCATCTCCCATAAAGAAAGCGGAAAGAACCGCAATAAACATGGCTGTCACCGATGGAAACTGGTAAAATGCCATTTCCACGCCATGAATCTGAAAATAAATCCCCGCGCCGAGATAAATGACGATAAAAATTAAAAAAGGCAGAAGAGAGAGCGCTCCTTCCTTTTTGTGCCGATACCCCATCCGAAAATCCCCCTTTACGTTTTCACCCATTATAACAAGATTTGCCCTAAAATAAAAACAGCTTGAAGCCTTTCGTCCAAAGCTGCATCGATAACAAAATATTTCTTCCGGTCTGCTACAGCAGCACCATTTTCAATCCGATGGAAATGAGAATAATTCCGCCGAGGACAGCAGCTTTATCCGCCAGCCTCACTCCGAATTTCCTGCCGATCATTACCCCGGCCACACAAACCGCAAATGTTACTGCCGCAATAATGAGAGCACAGACAAATGCGGCCGCCAAGTCCATTTTCTCATTGGTAAACCCTACGGAAAGCGCATCGATGGAAGTCGCGACGCCTTGCAGCAAAAGCGCTTTTTTCCCCACGCCGGCCCGGATATGTCCCGCATCACCGGAAAATCCTTCTTTCACCATGCTTACGCCGATAAAGCAAAGAAGAAAACAGGCAATCCATGGGATATAGGACGCAAAGAATTGGAATACCTCCACAATGATATGCACACAGATCCATCCCGCCATAGGCATAAGCCACTGGAAAAATGCAAAAGTGCCCGCCATAAAACTGATTTTTTTCCATCCCATGCCCGGTTCATGAAAACCGTTCGCCAGAGAAACAGAAAAAGCATCCATCGCAAGACCGGCACCGAGGAGCACGCTACTCAGCAGAAATACAAAGTCCATATTTTCTCTCTTTCGGAAAATAAAAAACCGGAACGCTATGCCCGGTAAATTTCCTAATCAGAGATCCCGCGCATAGCTTTTGCTAAACACGTGAGTCTCGCATTTTAAAGTAGAGCCAGACCATAAGGTCAGCATGTTGACTTACTGCACAGGATGCTTGCTACTCCCCCACTTATTGAGAATAATATCACCAAGCCTGCTGTCTGTCAAGTAAAATAATCAGTATTCATCGCGTTTCCAATACTTGAAATATATTATCATTTAGAAATTTTTATTTCGCTTCATCTAAATATCTTTTTAGCTCTGCCGTCATTGTACGCAGTCCTCTGACACCCGGTACGCCCCGCTTTCTCATCTCAGAAAGGGGACAGAATGACCGGTCATAGGTTTTATTCCGCCTGATACGCATACAGTACCGTTCCCGTTTCTTATCTTCTTTTCGGCAGGGAATATCGACTTCCACCGCTTCACATCGGTACAGGATAGCAGAATAAGGCGCCGCCATATACATGTACACCGTGTCTCCCTTCTCGATATGTCCTGCCTGCTTCCATTCCACAACATCCGTCTTCCGGAATGCGGAAATGATGTCATAGTAATACGGATTGGCAGGTATGATCCATGTATGGGGCGCGGTGTCCTGTTTTGACCCGCTCTTCTTTTTCTGCGTCAATCGGTAACTTTCATACAGAAATTCCATAATCTGACCATCCGGCAGTGTATCATCCAGAATCAGACTCACCCAGCTCTTTTTATTCATATGCCAGGCGGGATAAATACCTTCCGTTCCGCAGAACTTTTTTCCCTTTTCCGGCGGAATTTTCACATTGATCACTTCTATGACCGCCCCGTCTTTTCTACCATCCAATTTATTTTTCGGAATTGCCACAATGATTCCGTACCATTTTTTATTTTCATGATTTCTAAATACGCCATATCCGGGATATTTTCTCCATGGAAAATCCGGACGGTCGCCATACCGCATCCTAATCATCTCCGCAATCCGCTCCGACTGGTCAAAAAGAAAAAGTCTGTCAGTAAAACATCCGGCGCCTATCGTTTCCAATATTTCCACATAACGGGCCCTGACCGTATTCACAAAGGCCCCCGTCTGATACGCCACATGGACGGGAAGATACTCCTCTCCCGCCGCCGTATCGAAAACGCGTCCGAAAACGTTCCCTTCAAGGCTGATAGAAATGTCCGCCCTGAAATCTCCATCCATAAATAATTGGGAATAATGGTACCCTTCTTTGTCCTTATGAAAACCGAACTCCGCCAGTTTCTCGAAATCCGGTCTTTTCCGTTCAAATACTTTTGCTTCCAACCCCATATCTTTCTCCTTGAAAATATGTTTTCTGTAATTACACGCAGAGAGCCGTCCGTAAAAAAGAGATTCCCGAAAGAATCTCCTGATCACTCTATTCCCTTTTAGCCGGTTTGATCCCTTTCTCATAACTGGAGAAATCTTCCTTTATCCATGCCAAAAACTCTTTACATTCCGCCTTGAATGCAGGGGAAGGTTTCAATGCCAGGGCGCATCGGAACTCTTTTTCCGCACGCCGGCTTAAATTCTCCGCTTTTTCTACATCCTCTTCCTGCTCCGCGCAGTAATACAGGGCAAACCCGAGCCGGTAATGCCATTCATAGTTTTCCCTATTCCGATCCATGCGTTCTTCCAGAATTTCCAGCGCCTTTTCATACTGCTCCGTATTATTATAAGCCACGGCCAGCTCACCCATCAGGAGATCTGTCTTTTCTTCTTCGGGAAGAGAGGTAATGGCCTTTATGACTTTCTGCGGTTCGTCATCTACATACCATTCTGCAATCTGTTCCAGAAACGGCCGATTCTTATCAAAATAAGCCTCCTCTTCCGGTGTATACTCCTCCTCCGCTTCACAGCAGATATACTCCATGACCATCCGGCAGAGATTTCCCGCCCTATCGTAACCGAAGTACACGGGATAGCAGCCATCTCCGAATCCGCTCTGTATCATGGGAAGCCGGTATGAAGTCCCCGGTATCGTGAAATTGATCCAGTCGCCCCCTTCTCTCTGGAACCGGGGCGCTGCTTCATAGCTCTTTGCAAATATATCTGCAAAGAAATCATAATATATATTTCCTTCCGGATTCTTTTCACACCAGTCACTTTCAAATTTGCAATAAGCGTCCCTTACTTTGACATCTGCCACAGTCGCCAGCCCTGCATCGACAGCGAATCCGATATAATCAAAATTTTTCCAATCAGACAAATCTTCTGTACCGGTCAGCGCCAATTCATAATAAGCTGCTTCTTCCTCAGTGAAACGGATCCGTGTAGCAATGTAGCGGAAACCTCCTTCTTCCATTTCCGCCGCCAGTGTCTCCAGCATAAACGTTCCAACAGGAACTTTCTCCCTGTACGGCACAGTGTTTTTATCCAGATACACAAGAGGGTCGCATACAATGATCTTCCCTGTAGGGAAAGTTACGGTTCCCATGGAAAATAAAAACAGTTTCTTACCCTGAAACTCACTTTTTGCAAACAACTCTTCATAATCGACAGCAGGCGCCAGCATTCCTTCCTTCTTTAATTTTTCATATGCTTTCACCCATTTTTCTTCATCCGACATCCCTATCCCGCCTTTCCGATAACCCCTGTTACATTGATTTCATTCTATCATCCTCTTTTCTTACATGTCCACGCCTACACAAAAAGAGCCTCCTCACGGAGACCCTTTCATCAAAAGTAAGAACTATCCCTTAAAATATTTCACGCCTGCTTCCAGCAAAGGTTGAAATTTATTGCCGCAAATATTTTTTGCGATATTCGTGCCGTTTCTTTCCGTATGCCCCATCTTGCCCAGAACTCTGCCGTCAGGACTGGTAATGCCCTCAACGGACCAATTTGACCCGTTCAGGTTGTACCGGCTGTCATAAGTCGGGTGGCCTTCACTGTCTGTATAAAGTGTCGCTACCTGTCCATTGGCAATAAGCGCTCTGATCTGTTCATCAGACGCAATGAAGCGGCCTTCCCCATGGCTTATGGGAATACTGTGCAGATCACCCGGCCGGCATAAAGACAGCCATGGAGATTTCGTGGAAACCACTTTTGTCGTTACATAATGGGACAAATGGCGTCCGATGGTATTGAATGTCAGCGTCGGCGCCTCTTCTGTCAGTGGCTTAAATTCACCGTACGGAACAAGTCCCAGTTTGATCAGAGCCTGGAATCCGTTGCAGATACCGAGAACCAATCCGTCTCTTATATGGAGAAGCTCTTCCATAGCCTCCATGAGTTTTGCGTTGCGGAATACGGCCGCAATAAACTTGCCGCTTCCATCCGGTTCATCCCCTGCGGAAAAGCCGCCGGGAAACATGACAATCTGTGATCTGGAAATACGTCTTGCCATTTCTTCCACGGATTCTTTAAGTTCCGCCGCATCTCTGTTTCTCATGATGAAGATGTCTGTATCAGCGCCTGCCCGTTCAAAGGCTCTCGCACTGTCCACTTCGCAGTTGGTACCCGGCATCGTGGGAATAAATACTTTCGGTCTTGTGATGGCGGTTTTCACGGCAAAGCGGAATTTCGGTTCCGTTTCGGCAATAACCGGAATAGTTCCCGTAAGATCTTCCGCACGCCTTGGGAAAATAGGATCCAAAGTCTTCTCATACGCACGAAGAAGGTCTTTCAGAGAGATTTCCGTATCCGCTACTTTCATCACCTCTCCGCCGATGGTGCCGAGAATTCTCGTGTGCGGCTGCTTTGCGTACTCTTCTGCCAGTTCCGGCGCAGTTTCCACAATGATCGCCCCATAGAAGTTCCCGAAATACTTCGGCAGAGGCAAAGTCCCCGTCGTGAAGTCCACCCCCAGCTTATTGCCGAAAGCCATCTCCGCGGCAGTCACAGCGACACCGCCGTGTCCTACCGCTTTCATGGCCGCAATATTTCCTTTCTTCACTTCCTGATACAGGAAATCGGCATGCAGTTTAAATACGTCAAGGTTCGGCATTCCTGTCTCATCTTTGGGCATCCCGAAAAGCATGAGGGTATTTCCTTCCTGTTTCAACTCTTGGCTGACCGCTTCAGAAGCCTTTCCGGGAGCAACAGCAAAGGAAACAAGCGTCGGCGGTACATGGAGATCATTAAACGTACCGCTCATGGAATCTTTGCCCCCGATGGCACCGAGACCGAGAGCCGCCTGCATATGGAATGCACCAAGAAGAGCAGCAGCAGGTTTTCCCCAGCTTGTCCTGTCTGTCAGTTTTTCAAAATATTCCTGGAGCGTGAGGTATGCCCTGCGCCAATCCGCTCCCATTGCCACGAGGCGTGTCACGGAAAGAAGAACCGCATATACGGCGCCATGGAAAGGACTCCACTCCGCCAGATCCGGATCAAAGCCGTGTGCCATGAAGCTTGCGCTGTCTGTCTGACCCCGGCGTACAGGGAATTTAGCCGCCATTCCGTCAGCAGGCGTCTTCTGGTACCTGCCTCCAAAAGGCATAAGAACCGTCCCCGCTCCGACAGTAGAATCAAAACGTTCTGCAAGTCCCTGCTGGGACGCATTATTCAGGTCACCCATGGCTTCTAACCACATCGCACGGATATCTTTGATTTCAGGACGGACAAAAAAGCCTTCTTCATCCGGTTTGGCAATATATACATCTTTTCTTTGGGACGCTCCGTTTGTATTAAGGAAGGCACGGGAAATATCAACGATCCTATCGCCCCGCCAGGTCATGACAAGTCGGCCGCTGTCATTCACATCGGCAATGACTGTCGCTTCCAGATTTTCTTCCGCTGCATAGGAAATAAAACGATCGGCGTCTTCTTTCCTGACAACCACCGCCATCCTTTCCTGTGATTCGGAAATCGCCAGTTCCGTACCGTCAAGGCCTTCATATTTCTTCGGCATGCTGTCCAAGTTGATGGAAAGACCGTCTGTCAGTTCCCCTGCCGCCACGGATACGCCGCCCGCGCCAAAGTCGTTGCACCGCTTGATCAGACGGGTCACTTCGCCGCGGCGGAAAAGGCACTGGATTTTTCTCTCCGTCAGCGGATTGCCTTTCTGCACTTCCGCGCCGCAGGTTTCGATAGATTCCGTATTCAGTTCTTTAGATGAGCCTGTCGCGCCGCCCATACCGTCACGGCCTGTCCTGCCGCCCACAAGGATGACCACATCACCGGCCTGCGGCCGTTCACGAATGACATGGCTTTCCGGAGCCGCCGCTATAACAGCGCCGATTTCCATGCGTTTTGCCATGAATCCGGGGTGATAATATTCTTTCACTTCCCCTGTGGCAAGGCCAATCTGATTTCCGTAAGAGCTATACCCTTTCGCCGCTTCCACAACGATTTTCTTCTGCGGTAATTTGCCCGTAAGTGTTTCGGAAAGCGGTGTGCGCGGATCCGCAGCGCCAGTGACACGCATCGCCTGGTATACATAAGAACGTCCGGACAGCGGGTCTCTGATGCAGCCGCCGAGACAGGTCGCCGCACCGCCGAAAGGTTCGATTTCCGTAGGATGGTTATGCGTTTCATTCTTAAAGAGAAGGAGCCAGTCTTCTTCTCCATCGACAGTGTCAATCGTCACTTTGATTGTACACGCATTGATTTCTTCGGAAGAGTCCAGATTTTCCAGGCGGCCTTCTTTGCGAAGCGCCTTCACGGCCACCGTCGCCATATCCATGAGTGTCACAGGACGGTCGGTCTTTTCCCCGTACACGCAAAGACGGCTATCTGCATACTCATTCCATGCCTCTTTGATCGGTTTGGTGAAAATGCCGTCTTCAATTCCTACTTCGGTAAGTTCCGTGGAAAACGTGGTATGACGGCAGTGATCGGACCAGTAAGTGTCAAGTACACGAATCTCAGTGACTGTCGGATCGCGCTTTTCTTCCGTCCTGAAATATTCACGAATCATAGCCAGATCATCATGGCTCATGGCAAGTCCCATGTCTTTAATCAGTCTGTCGATCCCGTCATCATCCAATTTACGGACACCCTCTACAACCGCTACAGGCTTCGGCTCTTCAACGGGCAGATCCAGGGTTTCCGCTTCTTCCAGAGATGCTTCCCTTGATTCCACAGGATTTACAAGAAATTTCAAAATTTTTTCCCGATCTCCGTCTGTAAAATCACCATGGAAAACATACACCAGAGCACACCGTACACGGGCACCGTCACGGCCTGTAACAATAGCGAGGCACTGTTCTGCCGAGTCCGCCCGCTGATCATACTGGCCGGGAAGGAATTCCACGGCAATCACCATATCCCCTTTCGGTAATTCCTCCTGCACGGAGTCTACCGGCGGTTCGGAGAAAACGGTCGCCACAGCCTTTTCATAATCGTCACCACTCAGATGATCCACATCATAACGGTGGTAAATGGCCGTTTCATGAATCCTTTCACCAAGAATTTCTTTCAGCTGGGCAGTCAGACTTTCTTCTCCCTGACGGAAGTTTTCTTTCTTTCTCACGTAAAGCCGTCTAATGTCAGACAAAGTGCACACCTTCTCTTTCATATATTTTCCAAATGACAGAACGGAAATAAATGGAACAAACCTGTTTATACACACTTATATTACCACAAAGCTTTCCCCGCCGTCCTCATGTTTCCCCGCATGCGCCTTTTATTTCCGCAGAGACATATTTCTCTTCTGTATCTAAAGGAAAAAATAGTTCTGTCCAACAAAAAAGCACCCGCCGGGGATGACGGATACCTTTGCATGTCTTATTGCGGGAAGCATTTCCTCTCTACACGGAAATGAGATAATAAAGAGCAGTATACAGGCGGCTTTGCCCTTTCTTTCCATACTGATACTGCTTTACCGCCTCAGTGAAATTCATTCAAAAAACGCATCCCCTGTTTTTTTATATATGGAAAAACCAATCCCATCCATCCGTCATCCGGCAGGGAATCCCCCGGGCCTCCATTAATTGAAAAAACTCTTTCAATTTTTCCTCGGCACTTTCATAATTGTAATACTTAAATCCCTCTCCCCAGATTATCATACCTGTCTTCCTGCCGTTTTTTCGATACAGACGAATAAAGTACTTGGCGCCCCCACTCAGCGGGCGGCGGTATAGTAGTACTTTCCTTGCTTCCACCCGTTCTATATCGGACAGGGGACAAAAAGTTTCAAACACATTATGGATATACAATATCTCATTTTCTATATGATAAGCGGTAAACGCTGTCCCCTGCCAGATATGGCGGAGCAGACGCCAGCCGTAAAAGGCAAGTACAAACAAAATGCCAAGAAAAAATGCACTCTCTGCAAAGATTACAAATCCCACAAGCCACAAAAAAGGATCCATGATGTCCCTTTCCTTTCTCAAATCCGTTCTGATACCGGTATCCTATTCCGGCTACGTTCTTTTGCAGAAAATATATCCTCCGCTTGCGGGACTGATTTCTTTCCCTGATCTGTTTATCCAAGAAAATCCCTGACCCCTGCTGCATAAAATGAAGTTTTCCCATATCCAATTTATACTATGTCTTGTTTTTCACATGTTCCCATGCTGTATGAAGAAAACTCCGCAAAAAGATCTTTTTCACTACCAAATGCAGAATGAAGAACATAGCCGGAAGCGACAGGGATGAAGCAAACAGTCTGACTCCATAACCGCTATATAAATCGGGCATCTCTGCCGCAGAATCCGCAATATATCGCAGCAAAGGGAAATACACTTCCACAAACCATTTCCACGCCGCAGGAAGGGCAAGCAGCAGAATCCCCGCCAGCAGGATCAATACAACAGGAACAAGTATCCTGATCTTCCATACTACTTCATCATAAATACGCGCTTTTTCTCCTTCTGTAAGCTCCTGCAATTCCGGCATGATCTGCTCCCACTGGCGAAACGTTTTTTCCCGCCCTGTTCCCAGATGAACCAGATTCCGCGACTGCCTGCGCCGCACCCACAGCCCCAGAAAGAGACTCATTACCCCCAGAAGAAAAGGCAGCCCCGCATAAAACAGAAGATAATCGGGAGGAAATGATACCTCTACCGCAGACAGCACGACCAGTTCCATCACCGGCAAGATGATGAGCAGTATCCCCATGAGCAGAAAAGGAAGCATGAAATAGTTGGAATACATCTGCCTCGTAAGACGCCGCCCTTTCCCATACCCCATTGGCTCTGGGGACTGGATTCCACGGTCTTCCGCCATCTGCACACGAACGATATATTCCGTTCCAAAAAGGCCTTTCCCCGTTACACATTGGTATTTTGAACCGATATGATCAACAAACAGCCGCTGGCGCCACGCATCTGCCACATAGGGCCCGCTTTCCTTAAACCAGAAAAAATGCATATTTACATGACGGTAATGTCTGCCCCTCATCCTCCGCGTCTGATAATCACGGAGCGTAACAATTTTGCTTTCTTTCCCATGGATACAAAACGGATCCACCCAATGGAGAAGGATATCACGCATGCAGAACACGGAAAGGAAAGCACACACGGCCATCAGCCATAATGATTCCGTGTTAAGCAGGAAGCGGCAGAAAAGTACAACTGGAACTGCCAGCAATATACTGGCGAAAAACAGCTTCCTCCGATCATATTCCAGATCTGTAGAAAAAAATGACGTAACATACCGCGGAGCAACTTTACGGCCAAAATACGGTCCATGGCTGGCCAGGTTCAATACGCCTAGCAGACAGATGATGCCTCCCGCAGTGCCTGCTCCCGTATCCATGGCAATGACAGTACCGCCTATTATAAAAGAAATGACAGAAAAGATCTTCCCGCCCGGCCCTTCGATGACATACCGGCAGGTAAGACAGAAAAAGCAAAAATACATAGTCAGCACAAGCCAGGATGTCATAGGCATACAATCTCTCAATGCAGCCATCATAAGACAGCCCCCTTTGTCCTATATTCTATAAAAACCATCATAACTTCTATATCATATGATATGCGCCGGCCTCCGTCAAAGATGCGGGAAAGTTTTCAAAGAAAGCAGGTGTATACGAAGCGAATGGGAATGGAGAATCCCATAACGCCACAGTCCGTAATCCGTCTTCCGCTTTCCTAAAACCGTACTTGCTCCGGTTATCATAAAAAAACCGGCCCCTTTACGGAAGCCGATTCTTTGCATGTTCTTCAATTATCCGAGAAAACCTCTCGTATTCTGCGCTTCTACCACACGCTGGAGCGCAAGCATATACGCGGCAAGACGATAAGTGACTTTATATTTTTCTTTCAGTGCCAGTACATCTTCATAGCCCTGGCGCATTTTAATTTTCAGCCGTTCATTGTATTCGTCTTCTGTCCAGTAGTAACCGGTGCGGTTCTGTACCCATTCAAAGTAAGAACCGACCACACCGCCTACATTGGACATGACATCAGGCAGCACTTCGATGCCTTTCTTTTCAAAACAGATATCCGCTTCTTCGGTGGTCGGGCCGTTAGCGCCTTCCAGTACCAGTTTTGCTTTCACCAGTTCCATTGTCTTTTCATTAAGCTGGTTTTCCATCGCCGCCATAAAGAGCACATCCACATCCTGAGAGAAAAGATCCATATCCGGAATGATGGTTGCCCCCGCTTCGGTATAGCCTTTCAGGGATCTTCCGTGGGAATTTGCGTATACATACATCGCTTCGATATCAAGACCGTTCGGGTTGTACCAGGTACCGTTAATATCGCCGACACAGACCACTTTCACCCCCTGCCGGTGGATCAGGAGGGCCCCGACAGAGCCTACATTGCCGAATCCCTGTACGGCCATGGTGAGTCCGTCCATTTTTTTATGATTCTTTTCGCACCAGGTTTCCAATGTAAAGAGAAGTCCTCGTCCGGTCGCTTCATTTCTGCCGAGAGAGCCGCCGGTCGCCAGCGGTTTGCCGGTAACGACCCCCGGTTCCCATTTACCCGAAAGGGCGGCGTATTCATCAGCAATCCATGCCATGATCTGACCGTTTGTGTTTACATCAGGCGCCGGCACATCTTTGTCAGGTCCGATAATCGGGAAAATTTTGCGCACATAGCCGCGTGCCAGACGCTGGAGTTCGCGTTGGGACAGTTTATGGGGATCTACCTTGATACCGCCTTTAGCGCCGCCGTAAGGAATATTTCCGATCGCGTTCTTTATGGTCATCCATGCGGCAAGAGCTTTTACTTCATTCTCGTCAGAAGCGGGATGGAAGCGGATACCGCCTTTTGCCGCGCCGCGGGCTGTATTGTGCTGTACCCGGTACCCCGAAAACACTTCCACATGGCCGTCATCCATGGTAAGCGGAATGCTCACGGTCAGTTCCCTTTCCGGATAACGCACAAATTCATAGTCATTCTTTTTGTAACCTAAAACTTCGGCTGCCTTGTCCAAAACATGGAGCATATTTTCATAAGGATTGTAGTTTGCCATTTCATCACCTCAAAGATAAAAATAAAATGAACATCTTAGATAAATATACCACTTTGCTTTCAGGATTACACTTAAATCGTCACATTATACCTTATTTGTATAATATAAATGTTTATGATGACAGAAAGTCAATCAGACACTCCCGCATGGGTTTCATGAGCCGAGCCGAACCCGCCAGCGGGGAATGCCATCCTCCGTCTCTACCCGTTCCAGTCCTTCGAAAAAATAATGATCGCCTAAATCTTTCCCTGCCAGCTGGTTGTGCACTTTCATCAAAAGCTCCCCGCTCGTGAAAAAGCTTCCGTTATTTGCGGACAGCAGGGCTTCTATATCCGCCTGAAACAGGCCGTCTATCCGATTCTCCTCGTCCAAATCAGATTCATCGATCACCATTTCATTGGCAAGCAGTTCTTCTTTTCCGGAAAGAAACGCTTCATAGACAATATAGACTTTTCCCGCTTTCACAGCGGTTTCCTCCGGTTTCCAGTTCTTGCGGTTGTCTTCTATATAATTTTTCACATCTTCAGAAAAGGCAGCCGGTGATGTATATGGTTTTTCGTCAAAGGCCCAATAAATATAATTCAGCAGTTCTCCCTCTTCACGAAATTTATGAAGGAATGTATCTGCTCCATCTTGTCCGCTTGCAGGCGTATGAGCCGGCTCCCCGCCATTTCCTTTATCCGGTGTATCTTTAAGTGTGTACAGCTTTTCCCAACCGGAGGTATCAGGAATGATATTCCGGTTTCTGTAATTTTGCAGCGCATACAGTACCTGATCCCCAGTCTGCCTCGCTTTTCCGTAAATGACGCTTCCACCTTCTTCCGCCTTGCTGATTTCCAGCGTAAACAGATTCCCCTCATCATGAGCGGTCTGCATGAAAAGGCTGCCCATGACGGGCGCAGGCGGTGTCAGGATCAGATACTGCACATCATCTTTTTGCAGAAGCTCCATTGTTTTTTTGATGTCTTCCGAGGCAAACTGCAC
>OGYP01000908.1_pt1 | contig 14606 bp, 9 predicted proteins | sample 1576571 | NCBI WGS metagenome assembly OGYP01 (sample SAMEA3541559, study PRJEB24748) | human gut metagenome | biome: human gut; feature: human-associated habitat; material: faeces | place: China | collected 2012
TCTGATTACCAACGGTAAAGTAGATGTATCATATCCCGGCGGCTCTTATACTCTGGGAAAGGGAGACGTGATCAGTATCTGTGAGATCTGCTCCGAGATCCATCTGCTGGGCTATACCACGTTGGAGGATACAACGATCCTGACGTATCCCCTGACCAGTCTGGATTCCCTGAATGATATTCTACAGAAGCACCCGGACGTAGCACGTCTGTTCTGTCTGTCCTGTTTCCGTCAGATCAATATTCTGCTGAACCGCAGTTCCATTTCGGAATTGAACTGCAGTGAGCTGTATCGTACTCTGACAGATGATATTGCCACCTACAATACACTGTGTAGCCGTTACCGTCTGCAGGCGAGATCCTTGGAACATTTCGATGAGCTGAATGCTTTTCTTGGGGATGATTCACCGGACATCTGGCTGAACGGCTATTACATGGGCTTAAGCAGGATCCTGGCTTCGGACAATTACCGGATCCTGGTACAGGAGTCGGATCTGTCCATTGGTATGCTGCGTAAGGGAAGTCTGGACTTCCGCCGTACTTACCAGAGCCTGGAGGAACAGTTCCACTATCTGCAGCAGGTCGGTTCCTTCTATTTCCGGGAATCCGGCAACGATCTTTTTGATTTTTATACTTCTTTGTTCTATAAACTGGGACAGGATAATGAAGACAGCAAGGCGGTCTACGACCGCATTCACCGTATGCTTTCTAAGGCCGGCGATCTGTCCTTCATCGATCAGGAACTGTTTGCCTCCAGATCCCAGACCTTCCAGAGCAGCCTGAATCTCATGGAATCCAATGATTCCGCTGAGGCAGGTTCTTCCGGAGATTCCGAGATCCTTGGCAAGCTTGCCGGATCGCTGAACACTATTCTGGATTACGCCGGTTCGGATCTGGATACCGTGACCAGCTTCCGTCAGCATGTCCACGCTTACAAGCTGCTGTCCGACCGGGCTTCCCAGGATCAGGATGTCGCTCTTTTACGCAGACAGCTGACCGAAGAATTTTATCTGCTCTACTCCCTCCTGTTCACCCAGACGCTGGAACAGCCGAACATTCCCATGCCGGTCAAAATGTTTCTGTATTTCGGTTATGTGGATGAGGAGCTGGCCGGTCTGAAAAATGCAGTCACCCTGTACCGCATGGCAGAAGCCATGTCGGATCACAGCGATATCGGTGTCTATACCTTTTATGACTGGCTGATGGCCATCTTCCGCGGGAAGAAATCTCCCAGCCGGAACGAATTTGACCAGGATTATTCCGATTATATTCACAAACAAAAGGTCGGTGGCAATATTACGGATGCAGAGCTCAAGGCATTGGAGAACAATCCCATGGCCAAGGTCAATTACGAGCTCCGGAATATGTTCCCTCAGGTCAACAAGATCACCTTCGGACGGATCACTACTTTCTGTCCGCTGTTCTGCGCAGATGATGTGCTGAAGGATCTGGAAAGCTCCTATGTCACCGTTTCCCGTGTCTCCCAGATTCTCGAGGAGATCCGCCGGGTAGATTACACGGCATTCTATAGAGAAAGTCTGGATATGGAGCACATAGATGTCATGGGTAAGGAGACAATTCATCTGGAATATCTGCCGGACATCATCCTGATGCCCAACGTCGGTATCCGCGGTGTCATGTGGCAGGAAATTGAGGGCAAGCGCCGTAACAGCCCCGGTCGTATGGTCTTCTCCATTTTCCATCTGGAGGATCTGAAGACGACTTTCACCCACCTGACCGGTGAATTCCGCTGGGAGCTGTGCAAGAGAGTCCAGGGTAACCGCTGGAACGATGTCTCCATCAGTTCCCTGACCAGTGAATATTTCGATTATATCCAGTTCTACCGCAAGAACCATGATCTGAGTACAGAGGCCAAGGAAAAGGTAAAATCCAGCCTGCAGCGTGCCAAGAACAGTTTCAAGGAAATGTTCGTAAGGGATTATATGATCTGGGTGCTCTTCGAAGGTGCCGGTTCCCCGAGACTGAACAAAGTAGCCCGTCAGATCATGTTCACCTACTGCCCGTTCCCTGAGGATATTTGCAATACACTGGCTCAGAACCCGTTGTATGCCGATCTTCTGGATCGCCGTAAGATCAAGGTAGCCCAAGGCTTACATCATCTGGATGTTCTGACCCGAAAGCTGCAAAACGGTAATATTCCGGTTCCCGAGACCGTGGCACAGGAACGCTATTATTTATGTGGCAGCAAAAAAGCATAGCACATACATATAGCAAAAAGATTCACTCTCCACCCGGGGAATGAATCTTTTTGTTATGTTGTCTTATTTGCTTTCAGATACCTTATGCGTTTGCCAGCTGTTTGCCAAGTTCTCTACACTCTGACAGGCCATCCCCGTCCGGTGTCTCATGGCAGATCAGGCCCTCACCGTTCAACACAGTAGCTCCTGCTGCTTCCATACGGGTGGTCCAGTCTCTCATCCACTCACCGTCTCCCCAGCCATAGGAACCGAACAGTGCGATCTTTTTGCCGGAAGCAAAGCCTTCCACATCACATACAAAAGGCTCCATCTCGGATTCCTCCAGGACTTCCGCTCCCATCGCGGGACAGCCCAGTGCAAACTTGGGAGCAGCCTTTAGTTCGTCAAGGTTGGCGCCGGTCACAAATACTACCTCCGCTTCCTTCCCGGCTTCCCGGATACCCTCTCCGATGGCCTCTGCCATAGCCTGGGTGTTACCACCCTGTGTCCAGAATACTACATAAATCTTATCCATTTATTTTTCCTTCCCTTCCGCACCTTTTCGTGCCTGTTTCTATGCCGCGGTACATCCGCAGATATCTATGATTTCTGTCATCTTTAATCCATAATGCAACAGCTGGATCAAATTTTCCCTGGCATATTCATATTTTTCAAAAAGTCTCTGTTTTCCTTCTTTATCCGCATATACTTTCCAATAACCGGTGCAGAGGCTGTTCTTCCCCTGATGTCTGATAAATCCTTCCACATCCTCCGGGGGATATCCTAACAGCAATCCCAGTTCGTGAGGAAACGGCTTCCCTCTCTCTGCATAGGTTTCATAACGATCGCAAAATACCGGCAAAATATCCTCCAGCCGATCGGATTCGTACCCTGCCTCCCGCAGCAGTTTCTGTACCTGCAGCATTTTCAAATACTTTTCCAGCCGGTCTTCCCGATACAACAGTATTACCATTTTCTCCTCTGTCTCCAACAAGGGATACAGGGAAAGCACACTGCCTTCAACGATCCTTCCCACCTGTATAAAGCCTTCCGGGGAAATCGTCAGCAGATTGGAAATTTTAAGTCCCGTGATCAGCGGTGCACACTGCAAAGCCAACTGTAGTTCCACATCGTCTGCTTCCATTTCACACAGGATCTCCCACGTTTCCTGACTCAATCAGCGCTTCACCTCCTGCCATCCAAAAGTCATTGAGTTAGTCGTAGCTAACCTATATAAATAATATAGAAAAAAGCAGTTCCCGTCAAGGGAACTGCCTGATAGAAATTCTCAACATATAAACTTTCAAAATAGCTTTGGAGATTTCCATTCTCAGATCTTTCTGCGGTCCAGCCCTGTACTGCGATAGTATTCTGCCTTGTCCTGATACATCCGTCTCTCGGACTCCGTCAGTAGATGATCCTTTCCCACGGCTTCCAGAGTGTTCACCGCTGCTCCTACTGCCATGGAGACATCATGAGCTGCCAGCTCTGTTTTTAATTCCTCCACCTTTTGATAGAATTCCTTTTCAGAAATTCCGGTGCACAGGACCACCAGTTCATCTCCGCCGATACGGAACATTCCATTTCCTTCAAATACACGTTTCAGGCAGTCACAGCACCTGCGGATCAGGCGGTCTCCGGCGGAATGTCCTTCACTGTCATTGATCCGTTTTAATCCTGTAATATCACAGTATACCACGCCGATGGGCTCGGTATGGTCCACCTGCTCAATGTACCTCTCCATAGCATAACGGTTCCCCAATGTCGTCAGCGGATCCGAATAGCTCATCACTTCCAGCTCCCGTACCAGATTTCTCTGCTTCAGGGACGATACGATAAAGTGTCCCATGATCTGCAGCATCTCCGACACAAATTCAAAATATCTGGTCGAAGGATTGTCTACTCCGTAGAAGCCGATTACTTTCCCATCATCATAAAGCGGAACCACCACCAGGGAATGAATATTCTGTCTTACCAGAACTTCATACATCTTCGGATCCACATCTTTCATTTCTTCCAGATTCTCTGTGACAATACTCTGATTCTCATCAAACTTCCGATACCATTCCGCGAAGATCTCCGGCGGTAGATCCTGAAGGGTATCCTTTTCCGGTAAGACTCCCTTGGCTACCCATTCGTATGTATTGTGGTCATGATCGTGGTCATCCTTTTCAAAAATATAGGCCCGTCCCGCTTCCAGATTCTTTCCGACAAATTCCAGCAGCACCTGCAGTGTCTGATCCATGCTCTCCTGCCGCTGTGCCACACGGATGGCTTCATTCAACGCAGCCTCCATATTACGGTAATCTTCGGATTTGTGCCCTCTCTCATTCAGATTGCCGCAATCTATGGCGATTTCCATACGGTATTTTCTCCCGTCTTCTTCTACCAGTGTGTCCTTGATATGAAGTTCTCTTCGCAGCAGCGGATTGTAATATTCCCATTCCTTAAAAAAACCCGGCTTTAACTGTTCATTATTACACATTCCACAGGGCAGAGAATTTCCCTGCAATATCTCATAACACTTTAACCCGATGATCTCTTCAAGACTTTGAAATCCATAGCTCTTCAGAGTCTTCTTGTTCATATATATCAATTCATGAGTCTCTGCATCTGCCACATATACATATTCACCCAGATTCTCGAAAAATTCCCATATTTTACTCATATACACCAACCTGCTTCCGTATTCTTCCCCTTATTATAACTAATCAGTATACACTTGCAAACGCTTTACGGCAAGCCTGTTCTCTCAAAAATGTCTGTAATAATCTCACATCATCCGTGATCACACCGTCCGCCCCACAGTTTACGATCCAAAGCATGGCACCGGAAGTATTGGCTGTCCACCCGTATACCGACTTTCCGCAGTAATGAATGGCATCTACCATATCCACCGTAAGATTTCTCCCCTCGATGCTATAGCTGTCGGCATAGTCCAGCTCATAATCCTCTTCTTCCAGATCATGGGCAATAAAAACTGTTGAAATCCCCGGTTCCAGCTCCTTCATTTTCTGCAGGATTCCCTTGTTCATGGAGCCTATAATACACTCATCCACCATATCATAGTCCTGCAGCAGAGTCAGCACGCTTTCCTCCAGTGCATCCTCCTGTCCGGTATATTTCAGTTCGATCATCAGAGTGATCCTGCCTCTGGCACAGGCAAGCATTTCTTCCAGTGTCGGGATCTGTTCTCCCCGGTATGCTGCTGAAAAACCGCTGCCCACTTCCAGGGTTTTGAGAGCATCTGCCTCCACATCCCATACGCAGATATCCTCTCCTGTGGTCCGTTTAAAATTACTGTCATGCATAACGATCAGGGTTCCGTCCGACAACTGCTGCACATCAATCTCTGCAATAGGCACTCCATCCCGGATGGCCTGTTCCAGGGCCGCCACCGTGTTCTCCGGAGCTACTTTTGCCCCCGCCCGATGCGCTACCACGATCACAGGAGCGTCTTTACCTGCGGCCTGTACCTGCGGCAATACACCATATGTCAGAAAATAGAGGCAGAGAAGCATAACAATCGCTGTTTTTCTGATAATTTTCATCACATTGCCCTCCCATGAAAGTTATTTGTCAATTTTATTGTAACTATTGACTATAAACTCCATACAAGGAAAATGTTAACTTTTTGTAAATATTCAGAGCCACGTAAATATAACCGGAGGAACGTCGAATGCTTGCATTCGTAAGATCCTCTGGCTATATTTATGTGGCGAAGTAACCACATGAGCAAAAGGAAAGCATCGGAGATGCGATTTTGCGAATGGGGTTCTGAATATTACGACTATTCAGAGCCATGTAGCTTCAGGCAGGGTATTCGGCAGATGCTTGCATACGCAAGAATATCTGCCTGAAGTTATAGGGCGAATTATCGTTCTGAATCGTCGGTAAGCCCGGATAAGCGTACTCACTTCCGTAACATTACTACCAGCTCATGAGCCAGCAGTGGAAATGCTGCCAGTACATTCAATAGCAGCCATTCCTGTCCGGACAGATGGGAGGTTCCGAACGCTCCGATGAGAAACGGTACTTCCGTTACCGCAAACTGCAGCGCAAATCCAATAACACAGGCCAACACCATCAGCGGATTATCCCAGGGTCTCATGGCAAATACGGACTTCTGCATATCCCGCATTCCCACTGCATGATACAGCTGGCACATTCCCAGTACTGTAAAAGCATAGGTCTGGGATCGGGCAAGTATTTTTTCCCGGGACAGTAATTCACGAAGTCCCTCCACCCAGTCAGACAGATTCCAGGACAGTTCTCCCCTGCCTGCCAGGATCCCACAGGGCAATACCAGAAATGCCGCCAGACCGATACCGGTGATCAGCGCTCCATAGAGTAAGGTACAGGCCATTCCGCCCCGGGCGAACAGACTCTCCGCTGCTTTTCTTGGAGGACAGCGCATCAGGCTTTTTCCGTCATTTTTATCCACTCCCAGTGCCAACGCCGGAAGGGAATCCGTGATCAGATTGATCCACAGTATATGACTGGATTTTAGAGGGGACGCCAGCCCCAGAGCCACTGCTGCAAACATGGTCATCAGTTCCCCGAGATTGGAGGACAGTAAAAATATCACCGACTTGCGGATGTTTTCATAGACGCCTCTGCCTTCCTCGATTGCCTTTTCAATCGTTGCAAAATTATCATCCGTCAATATCATGTCCGCCGCCTGTTTAGCCACATCCACGCCGGTTCCCATGGCTACACCGATATCTGCTGCTTTCAGAGAAGGAGCATCGTTCACACCATCCCCTGTCATGGCCACAATCTCCCCATTCTGCTGCAGCCCCTTCACGATCCGTACCTTCTGGGCCGGAGTCACTCTGGCATAAACCCTGATATTCCTGATCCTCCTGGCAAAAGAAGCATCATCCAGATGATTCAGTTCTTCCCCTGTAATACACTGACTGCGATGCCCTGCAATCCCCAGCTGTCTGGCAATGGCATAGGCGGTATCCACATGATCCCCGGTGATCATTACTGTAGATACACCTGCACGGCGGAAAATCTCCACCGCTTCCTCCGCCTCCGGTCTGGCAGGATCACGCATCCCCACAATTCCCAGGAATGTCATACCTTCTTCCCCACACCCGGGAGTGTTTCCGCTCTGTGCTGCCGCCAGTGTCCGAAGCGCCAGGGAATTCATGAGTTCTACAACCTCACTGATCCTTTTTCTCTGTCCGGCTGTCATTGGCACACTTCTTCCGTCCTGTAAAATATGGGTGCAGTGCTGTACGATCACATCCGGTGCCCCCTTCGTATAGGCAATGCTTCCCTTATGCCCTCCGTTTTTCGGGATTCTGTGATAGGTCGTCATCATCTTCCGGTCCGAATCGAAAGGCTTTTCATCATAGCGGGGGTACTGCTTCTCCAGACGTTCTCTATGCATCCCCATCTTCTCTCCGAAGTCTAAGAGCGCCAGTTCCGTTGGATCTCCGATCCGTTGCTCTCCCTGCAGGGAAGCATCGTTGCACAACAGCATTCCCCGGAGCATCTCCTGTACGCATCGGGATTCTCCCCTGCCATTGCTGCCGGCAGCATCCTCCAGCACATCATACCACCAGCATTTTTCCACCGTGAGCCGGTTCTGGGTCAGTGTGCCGGTCTTATCCGAGCAGACCACGCTGACCGCTCCCAGAGTCTCAACGGAAGGCAGTCTGCGGATGATCGTATGTACTTTGACCATTCTGGTCACTGACAATGCCAGACAGATCGTCACCACTGCCGGCAGACCTTCCGGCACCGCAGCCACCGCCAGGGAAATCGCCACCAGCAGCATTTCCGGAATATTTCTGTGTTGAAATACCGCCAGCAGAAACAATGCCGCACATACTCCCAGCGATAAAATACTCAGAAGCTTTCCCATATCCCCCAGTCGTTTCTGTAACGGGGTCATTTCCTCCTCCGCATCCGTGATCATGGATGCGATTCTGCCGATCTCCGTATCCATTCCCGTAGCAGTCACCAATCCTTCCCCGTGACCGTGCGTCACCACAGTGGACATATAGACCATATTGACCCGTTCAGCCAATGGAATCTCGTGTCTGCAGTCTGCCAGAAACAGCGCATCTTTTTCCACAGGTACCGATTCTCCGGTCAGGGCGGATTCCTCTACCTGCAGATTGGAGCTTCTGGTCAGCCGTATATCCGCAGGTACCTGTGCCCCTGCCTCCAGGTCTACCAGATCGCCCGTCACCAGTTCCGCCGCCGGAATCTCCTGACGGATACCTTCCCTGATCACAATGGTCTGTGGACTGGTCAGCTTTTTCAACGCTTCCAGTGCCTTTCGGGCTTTTCCCTCCTGCAGCATGCCCACCAGGGCATTGACCACTACCACAGTGCCGATGATCACGGCATCACTGAGCTCCCCCAGAAAGACGGATACCACAGCTGCGATCAATAATATGTAGATCAGCGGGTCCTTTAACTGCTCCAGAAAAAGCTGTATTTTCGTCTTTTTTCTGGCATCTTTCATTTCATTTCTGCCATTTTGCTGTAAACGACGAAAGGCCTCACCATCGGTAAGGCCCTTCACTGCGTCACTTTTCAGTTCATTTACGGTTTCCTGTATATTCTGTTTTTCGAACACGGCTGCCTCCAATGCTTGTTTCTATTAAGCATTGTATGTCATATCTTCAGAATTCATTACACCGAATCATCGTACATTTTGATCTCTTAACTGGAATGCTGCGGTCAGCTCGTTCATGTTGGTGGCCTGCGCAGACAATTCCTCACTGGTGGCAGAAGTTTCTTCTGCGGTCGCAGAGTTGTTCTGCACCACTGTGGATATCTGTTCAATGCCCTGTTCGATCTGCATCATGGCATCTGCCTGTGCCTTGGATTCTTCCATGGCTTTCTTGGACTCGTTGGCCAGATCCTCAATGCCTTCCACGACCTTCTGCAATGCTTCGGCTGTCTTGTCCGTGATCTGGTTGCCATGCTCAATCTCCTGCAGGGAAGTCTCAATCAATTCTCTGGTATGTACCGCAGACTGTGCACTGTCATCTGCCAGCTTACGGATCTGATCCGCAACCACTGCAAAGCCTCTTCCGGCCTCTCCTGCTCTGGCTGCCTCAATGGCTGCATTCAGGGACAACAGATTCGTCTGGGATGCGATATCCTCAATCTCACCAATAATATCGCTGATCTGCCTGGAAGTATCGTTGATCCGCTGCATGGCATCTGTCAGACCCTTCATTTCCTCTCCGCTGTCCTTCGCCTGCTGCTGGTAATCCATAGCCTTCTGGTAAGAACCTCCCAGTGCCTTGGCATTCTTCTCCACGATCTCGGTTACATTCGTGATGGTAGCCTGCAGTTCCTCTACGGAACCGGCCTGGTCGGTAGCACCTTCCGCAAGTCCCTGGGCAGCATCTGCCATCTGGTTTGCCCCCAGAGATACCTGTCCCACTGCCGTCTTGATCTCATTAAGTGTCTCACTGAGCTTATGGTTCAGCTTACGGATAGATTCCAACAGTCCCTGAAAGTCTCCCACATAGGCTTCTGCACACCCTGAAGTCAGTGCGAAGTTTCCTTCCGACATTTCTCCCAACAGATAATCCGCATCGCCGATGACCTTCTGCAGATTGCCGGATAGTGCTGCGGTAGCCTCTGCCAGGATCTGTGTCTCATCCTGTGTCCGGATCACAGGTGCCGGAGTATGCAGATCGCCTTCCGCCAGCTGACGTATTCTTTCGGTACATTCCGCCACCGGTTCACCGATCGCCTGACCGATCTTTTTTGCCCTGCGCACACTGAAACATAAAGCTGCAGCACCTATTGCTACACCAATGACAATACATACAACGGTAGAACCAAGGAAATCTGTCAGTGGTGCATTTACTGCCACACTCCATCCATTGGTTCCTTCTATTGGTGCATAAGCCTGTATTGTGATGGTTCCGCCTTTCATATAAGTGCCATATCCGGTTGCTCCGGTCATCATCTTCTGCTCTACCTTTGCAATTCCCCGCAAAGATCTGTCCGTCTGAGACAGTTCAATGTTGCTCTTCTGCTCCTGGGCAATCGCAGAATCACAGTGAGCAATGGTGATACCTGTTTCTCCCAACAGATAGCACTCGGAATTCTTACTGACAGAGACTGCCGCAGCAATATCATTTAAGAACTCCGGATCCGGCACAACGAATACCACGCCGACAATATCACCATTCTTATCTCCGTCTGCATATACGGGTGCGGAAATGATAACGCTGAGCTTACCGTCTGTCTTTGCAATCACGGGATCCGATACCACGACCTCTCCCTGCATGGATCTCTTAAAATAATCACGGTCACTATAATCGGTTCCGTCATAAGCACAGATACCGTTGGAGCCGATCAGCTTGCCTCTGACCATTCCATAAGCTTCCATGCGTTGGTTGATATACTGCTGTTTCTGCTCCTGGGTAAATACCGGAGAAGACAGCTGGTAACTGCATCCGAGTTCGGATACGATCGTCGTTGTCACCCGTAGTTCCTCATTGATACGGTCTGCGGAAATCTCTGCCACCACCAGCATATCGTCTTCCAGTGTTCTCATGGTACTGGACAGATTCAGGATCACGGTAAGGATGACCAACGGAATAATTGAGAACACTACCAGCCTGCTGATTGCCTTCTGCAGACGTTCCCGGATCGTCGTCATGCCGGGTGTCTGCCCCTTTGTGCCCTTCTGTGATGCTTTTGTACTCATATGTCCTCATTTCTGCGCTGCATTTTTATTATATGCTTTATTTTCCTGTACTCTATGAAGTGACCACTTATCCGGCAGCGCCCGGATATCCCATGCATTTCCTTCATTTTGGGACGGTGATCTTCTGCTAAGATACTTAATTTTATATGTCGATTTTATTTTACCATGATTCAGGAAAATTTTCTATCTTTTGAAGCCCAAAAAGAGAGTTAATATTCCGTTAAGAATATCAACTCTCTCCTGTCATTTATCTCTCTATCCCCTCATGATAAGAAATACCCTGTTAATAGCCGAACTCCTGGGCAAAATACAACTTGCCATTGGTCTCATAGACCGCAATGCTGCAGGTGGTAAAATCGCCTGCCAGGATATTCGCTGCGTGTGTAGGAGAAGCCATCCAGGCATCTACTACACTCTGTGCGGAATCATAGCCCTTCGCCAGATTCTCGCCCCACATCAGTTCACTGTTCACTGTGTACCAGTCCTTACCGTTGGGTCTGGTATGGGAGAACTTGGAAGCTGCTTCCTGTGCTCTTACCATAGCGCAGGACTCCAGACCGTTGCTCCAGTTCAGTGCTGCCAGGCCGTTCTCTGCTCTCTTCGCGTTTACAATATCCAACGCATCGATAGCCATGGCACGAAGTTCATCTGCACGGGCCAGCTCAGCTTCACTCATACCGGCTTTTCTCACAGAACCCGCCAGTGCCACTGCCTCTTCATCGAACCAGACAGTTCCGTCATCCGTGGCAGGATCACGGCTTACAGAGGATAATTCTGTACTCTTGCCGCAGCCTGCAAGGCTCAGCACCATGATGACTGTCAGAACAAGACTCATCCATCTTTTTTTCATTTGTTCTACCTCTTCTTTCCTTGATTGTTTATAGTAAATATATGTTTATTCGTTATGATTGCTTCTTCTTAATAATAAGCCATGCTCCCAGCCCTGTCAAGGAAAGGGCAAAGCCCAGATTCCATGTATTGGAATCATCGCCGGTCCTGGGTCTTCTGGAAGCTCCCAGGACTGCTCTGTCCGCCAATGGTGTAGGATCATCGGTAATGCTTACAACCCGCTGACGTCTTACACCAAGCACCTGAGGTGTTACCGGGGTTGCCGGCTCAGACGGTGTACCGGGAGTATCCGGGGTATCGGAATCATCCGAATCGTCCGGAGTATCCGGGGGTGCGGTCGGAGTAGTGGTCGGCGTCGTGGGTGTGGTATCCGGTGTGCCTGTCGGCGTAGGCTCCGGAGTAGCACTGGGAGTAGGTTCCGGGCTGGTAGTCACGGGCGGAGTAACCTCCGGCTCTCTGGACAATTCAAACTGCATTCCGAAGCCGTATCTGGTCATCTGATAGCCGTTGTTGGCCAACACACCGTTAAGGTTAGTGGTGATCTTCACTTCTCCGTCCTTTAACAGGTCGGATACCAGAGTATCTGCATAGGAACCTTCCTGTCCGTTTTTCAGCATCCGGTCATACAGACCTTCACCGTCAAAAGTATATACATTATGATATGTCGTGTAATATAAAGCATCTGCTACTGCAGAACAGCTCTCCGCTACTGTGGTATCGGCGGTTCCGTTGGTCAGGATTGCCAGTTCCTCTGCCGTAAGTTCTGAAAAGCCGTAGACCTTATTTCCTTCTTCTCTGGAAGTATTGTTGAACCAGTCTAAGTAATACTGTGCCAGGCAGCTCTGCGTAACCTCTTCCGGCTTCATTTCTTCGCTGCCATATCCTTTTTTCAAAAGAGCCTCTCCGACAATCGCATCCGTAACCTTGCCTGCGGTGATTCCGAGATCCCGTAACGGAGCATTTAAAATACGGCGGGGCAATGTACAGAACGCTCCCACTTCACCGATCTCATAACCTTCAAAACCACTGGACAGAACCGTTACTTTCTCTCCTGCCTTAGGCGCCGCCGGGATCGTACCGATCGTGGCCTTTGCAGGATCATACTGATACTCCTTATTGCTCTCATTTACCAGCTTTATGTTGTAGTACAGGGTATCTCCGGGCTCTGCCGCATTTCCTCCTGCCACGGTACCGTTCAGATAACCGATGGCATCGGACAGATTGATTCTTACCTTGTCCGGGGCATTGCTGTGGATCGTAATGGTGATCGTTGCATCATAGGTCACCCTGCCGGTGCCGCTTTCCCAATGCTGTTCCAGTTCCGGAGTTGTAGTAATGGTAATACCTTCGGAAATATAATGGAACACTGCGCCGTTCTCATTCTGTTCAAAAGTTACCGTTTCCGTGGGATATTCATAATAATCTACTGCGGATACCCCGGGAATCCTGTAATCGTATCCGTCATAATTGGTCCAGGTCTCTGTGGGTGTGGTCACATACCATACCGTGGCAATGGTGACTCCACTGAAGGACCGACCGGTGGTGAGCAACTGATCCATAAAACTTTCCGTTACATTTTCACCATACAAGACGCCGTTGTTGTCATTCACATACTGTTTTACATCCTCAAGGGTTTTTTCGCAGTTTTCTTTATAATAGGAAGTGCCTTCGCTGTCTCCACCGTAATAAACATAGTGTAACAAATCTGCGGGCTTGCAGTCAGAATATTTGTTTACATCTAATGCTACGAATCCAACGCACTGCCAGCTTGCTCCGTTACTTCCGGTTAACTTTCCTTCGGCATCTACCCCTGTATTATCCACAGAAAGATATTTAAAGGTTTCAGCATCATCCAAAGTCATCTTATGACCTGCAAACAATGAAAAATCTCCGTTTGCCGGCTTGTAATTATTGGGCCAAACGTTGGGGCTGGCTACCTGTCCTCCCACATATTTTGCCATGGTGCCTCCAGCAAGAATCACCGTTTTGATGGTGGGATAGGATTTCCCTTCCACAGCAACGCTACTGTCGTTTCCGCTTACACTCGCCATTTCAATGACATCGTTCTGCTCATTCTGTGTTGCTTCTTCTGCCTGTACTGTAAATCCGGTGTTGGAGACGCTGCCGATCAGCAGTGCCGCTACCAGAGTTTTTGCCAGTTTGGTCTGTATTACGTTTTTTAACTTCATTTCTGTTTCCCCTCAAAACCAGTATTTCTGTTTTTATTACTTCTTTTTACTCTCCTAATAAGTAAGACTGCGCCAAATGGAAAAAGGACCAGATTTTGAAAAATTTTTCAAGATTCTGATCCTTTTATACTTTTACAGCTAAGATCGGCTGTCGTTCCGTTCCTGTTTAATGTTCTTTTCGCTTAAGAACAAGCCATGCTCCCAGACTCGTCAAGGAAAAGGCAAAGCCCAGATTCCAGGCATCGGAGTCATCGCTGGTCTGCGGTCGTCTGGATGCTCCGAGGACTGCTCTGTCCGCTAAAGGAACTGCCTCGTCCTCGATGGTCACCATTCTACGGCGTCTTGCACCAAGTACCTGCGGGGTGTCCGGGATTCCACCGGCCGGTGTGCCGGGATCTGCCGGGGTACCGGGATCATTCGGGGTGCCGGGATCATCTGGTGTATCGTCCGGAGTATCGGGTTCATCCGGGGTGTCAGATGTTGCGGTTGGTGTTGCGGTTGGTGTAGGTTCCTCGGTTACTACCGGCGTAGGCGTAGGTTCCTCGGTTACTACCGGCGTAGGCGTAGGCTCCTCGGTTACCACCGGCGTAGGCGTAGGCTCCTCGGTTACTACCGGCGTAGGCGTAGGCTCCTCGGTTACTACCGGCGTAGGCGTAGGCTCCTCGGTTAC
>OGYP01000915.1_pt1 | contig 14556 bp, 16 predicted proteins | sample 1576571 | NCBI WGS metagenome assembly OGYP01 (sample SAMEA3541559, study PRJEB24748) | human gut metagenome | biome: human gut; feature: human-associated habitat; material: faeces | place: China | collected 2012
ACAAAACCAGAAATTTACAATAGATTAGTTTACAATATATCAAACATAGATTTTCCCAGCTGTGGTGTGGATTATAGCAACCTCACTGTCTTCTGCCGGATTGTTAAACTGAGGCAGACCGCTTTCATCCGAAAGAGTAATCTTCTCTGTGTTCTGGGAAGAAGCTTCTTCCCCGGAAGTGCTTTCGGATTCTGCGCTTTCTGCATCTGTATTTTCTTCGGATGCCTGCTCTGTTGTCTGTTCTGTTGTCTGTTCTGTTGTTTCTTCTGTAGACTGCTGTGTTTCGCTCTGTTCGTTCTGATTGCAGCCTGCCAGGACACTGACACTCATCATTGCTGCCAGCAGCAATGCCAGCATCTTTTTGGTCGATTTACGATTCATTGTTTGATATCTCCCTTAAACTTTGGATTCTTTGTCATTGTACCGAAAAACACATGGAAAATCAAGCAGAAAATTTCTCCTGCTCTCTGTTTAATTTCCTGATGACTGATAGCTCAAAACCGGTTTTGCTTCCTGATTGTCCGCTGAGGTCTGAAGCTCCATTTCTTCTTCCGATTGTTCCTGAGCGCTTTCCTGATATTTTTCTATATTGACACTGACAATTTCAATATCGGTGATTTCTTCCTCCGGTGTACTTGGATTTTCTCTGATAATGCGGTCAATAACATCCATACCTTCCACAACCTGAGCAAACACTGATTGATGCAGCCATTCTTCCGGATAGCCGCCCTCTTTTTCAAACAGGTCCACCATCTGTTTGGGGTAGTTGTTTTCTCTGATTTCATCCAATTCTTCTTGATATACTTTGCGGGAACCCACAATAAAAAACCGGCTGTCCACCACTCCATCCGGAGCATAGGACACGACCGCTCCGGGAATCGTTGCCAGATTATAGGAAATTTCCGGTTCCAGCTTTTCTTCAAAAATACATTTTCCCTCTTCTGCCACAGGCTTTCCGCTTCCTGCCACAATGCGGCCTTTGGTGCGGTCTTCCTGGTCTATTTTTTCAATGCGGGAAATCATCTGTCCATCAAAATAACCACTTTCAGTAAGCTCGATAAAGTTTTCTACCGTCTTTGGCGCTTCGCTTGGGAAGAACCGCATTTTAAAAACCCCTTCCGAGGTCTCCACAACGGCAATATCCTCTCCGCTCACCATATCTTCTGTTTGCAACAACACGATTTTATCCTGATCCAAAACTTCAATGCTCTGTCCCAGAGAGCAGGCCGTCATCGAAAACATCAAGCACGCTCCCATCATCATGCATGACAAGCTTTTTATCATTTTGTTTCACCGCCTTCTTGCAAAAGATTCTAAATATTTCGCTCAAACTGACATTCATCCTGCTTTGTGATGTATCTGCGAATTCTTTTATCATTATATACTACATTTTCTCCGCGCAGATAAACAAATTGTAAACTTTAATAAAAAAGAAAACTCCTGCACCAAAAACAGCGCAGGAGCCCTTGTTCTTTTCAAAATATTCCTTCTGAAAAGCCTATTTTTTGCTTGGATATTTGCCGTCCCAAACAATATCCCGATAGTTTTTGCGGTCGGTGTCCCCTTCGGTGCTGACAAAAAGCAGTCTGGAATTCTGGTCGATTCCAAGTTCTTCTTTTATGGACACCAGATCAGGGTTTGTCAAAATCTCTGCCACACAGCCAAATGCTGATGCGCCGGATTCTCCCGAAACAACCCTTGGGTCATCTCCCATTGGATTGCCCAAAACTCTCATACCTTTTGCAGCCGCATAGTCTGGGAAAGAGATAAAGTGGTCACAATAACCTTTGAGGACATCCCAGGCAATCGGGCAAGGCTCTCCGCAGGCAAGTCCAGCCATGATGGTATTCATTTCTTCTGTGACAAAGTGAAGCTTGCCATCTCCTGCCTTAGCGGTGCGGAAGATGCAGTCTGCCTTGTTTGGCTCTACAACGGTGATGACAGGCTGATTATCCTCATAGATATTTGCAAAAAATCCGCACAGTGAAGCCGGCATTGAGCCAACCCCTGCCTGAAGGAAAATATGGGTCGGACGGTCAACGCCCATTTCGATAAGTTGCTGTGCAATTTCATTCGCCATAGTGGTATAACCCTGAATAATCCAGGTCGGAACTTGAGTATATCCGTCCCAGGAGGTGTCCTGCACCAGGACGCAGTTAGGTTCTTCTGCACGCTTTCTTGCCATGCGAACAGTATCGTCATAACGCAGATCGGTGATGGACGCATCAGAATTTTCCTTGCGGATATTGGCAAGGCGTTCCGGTGCAGAACCTTTTGGCATATAGACGACCGAACGCTGTCCCAATTGGTTAGCAGTCCACGCTACACCGCGTCCATGGTTTCCATCTGTTGCAGTCACCAAGGTGATCTCGCCCAGTTCCTTTTTTACCTCGTCACTGGTCATGACCGAGAAAGGCAGTTCGGACAGATCTCTTCCCAGACGGTTTGCGATATACTGACCAATCGCAAAGGAAGCACCCAATACCTTAAAAGCATTGAGACCAAACCGATAGGACTCATCCTTTACAAAAATATCCGCTACTCCAAATTCTTTGGCCACATTTTTTAAACGAGCCAGTGGGGTTCTGCAATATCCTGGAAAGCTTTTGTGAAACTGCGTTGTTTTCTCTGCTACTTCCCTGCTTAAAAAACGGATATCCGTTTTTCTTCCTGCTTGACGTTTATACGAAACAATCTCAAATCCATCTGCCATTTTTCTTTCCTCCCATCATTCTTCATGGATATTTTCTTTTATTTTACTACGCATTAAAGGCTTTTTCAAGCAACATTTACATCTTTCCCTTGACAATTCATCTTGCAGGATATAAAATTTTCTCATAAACTACCAAATATAGTTTTATATACTATATTTTCAGAAAGGATCGATTCGATTGAATAAGGAAAAAATTGCTATTCTAGTCGATTCCGGAAGTGACGTTCCACCGGAACTTCTGGAACGCCACCATATTTTTATGATTCCACTGAAGATTTTGTTTAATGAGGGAGAATATCTGGATGGACTCACCATTGACGCTTCAGAGGTTTATCGCCGTCTTCCTTTTGAAATCCCAAAAACTTCTTTGCCGGATGGAGAACAGATCACTTCCATTCTGGATCGAATCTATGAGGAAGGCTACCGCAAAGTGCTCGCTATCTGTATTTCTTCCTCGCTCAGCGGAACCTGCAATATGCTTCGCTTAATCTGTGAAGAATACGAAAATCTGGAATGTCATGTTGTCGATTCCAAAAACATTTCGATCGGCAGCGGAATCATTGCCGTTCGTGCAGCTCAGCTGCTGGAAGAAGGAATGGGATTTGAGGAACTTTGCCGCAAAACAGAAGAAATGATTCCGAACAGCAAGGTTTTCTTCTGCTTAAAAACACTGGAATATCTGCAAAAAGGCGGAAGAATCGGAAAGGTTGCTGCTTTTCTTGGAAGCGCAATCTCGCTCAAACCGGTTATCTCCTGCAATGAAGAAGGCGCTTACTATGCAGTAGCAAAGAGCATCGGACGCAATCCATCCATCAAAAAGGTGCTGGAACTTGCGCAGAAGTTTGCGGAAGGCTGTCCAAAAGCAATGCTTGCTGTTATGCATGGGGATGCTGCTGAGGAAGCAGAAGCTTTGATTTCCGAAGTGAAGAAGAAAATTCCACAGGGAATCATTGCAGTCCGTGGACAGATCAGTCCTGCTTTGGGTGTCCATACCGGCCCGGGACTCGTTGGAATCTGTGTTTTAAAAGAATGCTGATAAAATAAAAAGCTCTCCAATCGGAGAGCTTTTTATTTTATCTAACGATTAACCAATCATAGAAAACAGGACATAGATCCAGTGTGCTGCAACACCTGCACACAGACCGCCGATGGTGTGGCTGATAATTGCCTTACCGGTCATCTTGCTGTAACCCAAGCTATCCATCATTGCAACATGGGTGCTCAGATAACCACTCCAGCACATACACATTGCGGTGAATACTGCAACGTCATTTCCGGTTGCCATGCCGTCACGAACCAGTTTTGGAACCAGACCGATTGCAGCGCCAGCTGCACCCAGAGAGGTAATCGGAACCGAAACGCCCTGAGAGCTTGTAAATCCGAAAAGTGGTTTCAGGATAAAGTCCAGTTTATCGCCCAAAGCAGGCAGCAGAGCAATACCTTCATAAGCTGCACCGGTGTAGGTACCTGCTTCGGAAGGACCATTGGTCAGCATCATAACAAAGGTACAGATAATCAGAACACCCGGAATAACAGCTACACCCATGCTGACACCGGATTTTCCGCCATCCAGCATTGCAGACATGAAACGGGAAGCTGCGCTGCCCGGACGTACCATACGGTAATCGGTATACATAACTGCGTTGATACCTTCTACCTCGCACATCTCTGTTTTGCCGTATTCTTTTGCTGTAAACATCAGCATCAGACGTACACTGACAATACTTCCAACGATTGCACCCAAGTTACCAATCAGTGCAGGACCGATGAAGCTCTCTCCACTTGGAGAGGTAATACCGATCATAAAGGAAGTGATAATCAGACCCATACCAAATGCAGTACCGATATTGGTCAGTGCTGGCAGCTGGTATCTCTTAAAATATCTGCGGAAACCCTGGTCATCAGCCAGAGTCAGAATTGCCGGGTTATCGGACAGATAGGTTGCCAGAATACCAACGACGCTTGCACCTGGAAGATCATACAAAGGTTTCATCAATGGAGAAAGTATCTTATTGATAATCGCAACGACACCGAACTCTGTAAACAGACCCGACAGTGCGCCTGCCAGAACGGCGATCGCCATGATGTAAAATACAGTATCCATCAAAAGCTGGTATGCTGTCTGCATCATGGTGTTGAGCATGTTGATTGCACCCATTTTTGTTCCCAGCACACCAAACATTACGGCAAAGCCCGCCATAAAAATAAAGCTTTCCAGACTGACTACCTTTTTAATATTAGGATGCTCTTTAAGCTGTTCCTGTGAAGCCATCCCCTTCTACCTCCTGAAAAAATTTCCTTCATTTCATCTTTGTTCTGATATAAATTTTTCCGCGTTTTATATCAGAATTTTAAGTTTCATACCATCTGCCATGATAGCACAGTGCCCATAAGGTGTCAATCTATTGAAATATTTTTTGGAAGATTGCACCATATTTTTATCAAAAATTATAAAATCTATAAAATTTTTACGGCCAAACTTAAAATTCATGATATCACTGGTATCATGAATTTTTTTGGGATTTATTTTTTTAAGACTAAAACCGCTTGCTGATTTCTTCTCAAAACGCTAAAACAGCACCGCAAAAACACGATGCGGTGCTGTTTAGGAATGGTAATGACTTAAAAATATCTTCAGACGTTCTGTTTTTGGAAAATCAAAAATCTGTTTTGGTGTCCCTTCCTCCTGAATTCTGCCATCTGCTAAAAACAAAACTCGGTCTGCAACACTTCTGGCAAAGTCCATTTCATGGGTGGTAATCAACATGGTAATATGTTTGGATGCCAAAGTGCGCACAACATCCAAAACCTCTCCCACAAGTTCCGGGTCCAGAGAGGAGGTTGGCTCATCCAGCAACATAACCTTGGGGTGAGTGGCCAATGCCCGTCCGATTCCGACACGCTGCTGCTGTCCACCGGACATTCGGGATGGATACTCCTTTTCCTTTTCTGTTAATCCCACCACCTTGAGGATCTCTCTGCCCTGACGTCTTGCTTCCTCTTTCTTTAAATGTTTTACTCGGGTCAGTGGTTCGGTGATATTTTCCAGAGCTGTCTTGTTTGCAAACAGGTTATACTGCTGGAACACCATCGAGGTTTGACCCCTTAAATCATACTGTTCCTTTCTTTTGATTTTGGGAGCTGTTACTTCCAATTCTCCAATCGTGACTGTTCCTTCATCCGGCATTTCCAGCAGATTAATACAGCGCAGCAGGGTGGATTTTCCGGTTCCGGAAGGCCCAATAATCGCTACAACCTCTCCCCGTTTGACTTCCAGATCGATGCCATCCAGCACCGTTTTTCCCTCAAAGGATTTTTTGATTCCTTTTAACTTCAGCATAATTTCTTTCACAATCCATCACCCCGCTTTTTAATACATACGGGAAAGCACCTTCTCCAGCAACTTCTGGACATAATTAAAGAAGGTGACAATCAGCCAGTAAACGATCATAACCGCTGTAAACGATTCCAGGAATTTGAGGTTGGTAGCACCTTCCATCTTGGCTACTGCCATAATCTCGGTTACACCAAGTGTAAAAGCAAGCGACGACTGCTTAATAATATCCACAAAATTATTGGATAATCCTGGTACCGCTACCCGCATCGCCTGCGGCAGTACAATCCGGCAAAATCCCTGCCAGCGGGTCATTCCGCAGGCAAGACATGCCTCCATCTGTCCCTTGTTGACCGAAGAAAGCGCGCCGCGAAGTGTTTCAGACATATAGGAAGAAGCGTTAAATGCGACCCCCAGAATAATCAATGTCATGATGCTCAGTTTCTGCATCGGAATGATGATCTGTGGAAGGCCATAGCAGATCCAGAACAGCTGAGCCAGCAAGGGTGTTCCTCGAAATAAAGAAACCCAGCCGTGACAGATTGACTTAAGTACCGGTATCTCCAGATAGTAGGCCGCCGCAATGATAAATGCAATAGCAAGCGCCAGAACAAGTGACGCAAGCGAAATTCCAAGAGTGACGTCGACATATCGAAACATAATGGGAAATAATCCCACAAAAAACGAGGTGTCAAACATCCGCTTTCCTCCTTCTCCTCCAAAACACACACATAAAGTCCAATAAACGATAAATTCTGTTCCAAATTATACTAATTGTTATTATAATAACAAATGAAAGAAAAGCCTGACTGGGAAGCCATAAGCTTCCAAGCCAGACCTTTTTCAATGCATTGCGCTGATTATGCAAGTATTTCTTTACTGCTGCGGATTTACTGTCGCATCCATTCCAAACCACTTCTGAGAAAGTTCCTGCAATTCTCCGCTCTCTCTCATGCTGGCAAGTGTCTGATTGACCGCCTCTACCAGTTCGGTATCATCTTTCTGGAACGGATACGCCGCTTCTTCCACATACACAATATTGTCTGTGATCTTGAAATTTTGTCCTTTCTCCTCAATGTTCATCTTGGTCTGGAGCATTGGAGCTACCCTGCCATCAATGCGTCCCAGCTCAATATCGCTGTCCATCGCCGGAGTTGCTTCGTAACCAACAATCTCAATTCCAAGATTATATTCTTCATTGAGTTTTTTGAGGTTCAGTTCTCCATCTCCGCCCATAACAACACCGATTTTCGTATTTTTAAAATCGTCCAGTGTTTCCAGCGTGCTGTCCGCTCTGGTTACCAGATTATAGGTGCTGTACAGATAAACATCCGAGAAAAGATATTTTTCCCGTCTTGTCTCATTGTTAGAAGATGTCTGTCTTGCCACAGTATCAATCTTGCCGGTATCAAGCATTCCAAACAAACCAGAAAAGTCCGCAACGGTATAATCGATCTTCCAGTTGTTTTCCTCTGCTATACGATTCCAGACATCGATTTCAAAACCTTTGAGTTCATCATTTTCCTTGTAACAGAAAGGATAGAAGTCTCCACTGACACCGACCCCAATTGTTTTGGCTACGTCGGAAGACTCAGTTTGTGCAGAAGATTGTTCGGCAGATTGTCCACATCCTGTCAAAAGACAGATGGTCAAAATCAGAATCCAGGCTCCAACTTGTCTTAATTTCATGAAAACTCCTCCCTTATGTTTATAATTTTATATCAATTTGTAAAACTATTTTTATTATACTATGGAGAAGATTTTCCCGTCAAGTTAACAATTTGTGTCCAAAATTGTTAAAACTAGTTTTGCTCCATCTTGCCCATCCAGATTGCAATCGCTGCTCCGGCAATCAGAGTAACGACAGAAAGCACTGCCTGCAATCCCGGTGTAAAGCCTGCATTGAGCAGGATTGGAAGGATAGAACCGGCAATCAGGCCCAAGATAGCAAAATAAGTTTGCTGCTCATAGCGCTTCATACAGATATCAATAATTTTTGCTCCTGCAAAAATACCGATCAAAACACCTACTGCAACCGGAATCAGGATTGGAATGTTCAGCGAAGAAATTGCAGTCAGAACTGAGGTATATACCCCCAGCAGCACCATTACCATCGAACCGCTGATACCCGGCATAATCATGCATGCTGCTGCCACTGCTGCCGATAAAAGCAGGCGGACTGCACTACCAACTGTAAGGGTTGTAATCAGGGCACTTCCCTCATCTGAAACATTCTGCAGCAGAGTCATCACCATCATAATGGCAAAGCTGACAAAAAATGGAAGCAAGCTGACCTTTTTAAACTTTTCCCTGACTGCACGGTGATAAATCATCGGGATACTGCCCAGAATCAGTCCCAGGAAAAAGATGTTGGTCGGCATAGTAAAATCACGAAGCAAAAACTCGATCAGGTGGCTGAAAAGCACGATTCCCAGAACTGCACCAATTCCAATTGGAAGCAGATAGAGCACCGAATTTTTAAAATCCTTGCGAAGATCAGAAACAGCGCCGATCAGCTTGTCATAGATTCCCATAACAACTGCCATGGTTCCTCCGCTGACACCAGGAATGATGTTTGCTACTCCCACGACCAGACCTTTTACGATGCGGGATAAAAAATCCATAAATACAATTCTCCTTTAATTTTTGTCCGCAACACACAAAAAAAGGACGCCCGCTCTGTCTCAAACAGTACCGCATGGCCGTCCTTTTTTGTTCCTCTTTCAGCTAAAAAGTGTCCTGCGGCTGTCTTGATTATACCGCGAAGTTTTCTTTGAATCAAGCTGAAATTTGTTTCTTATTCTTTCTCCAAATGCCGGCTGTAGCTGTAAAGCATCCACCAACACAAATCGGCAGGTAGAAGGTCAGCAGTCTCCAGAACAGAATCGCTACACTCAGGATATGCGTTGGAAAGAAGATGCTAAAAATAGTATGGAAGCCGATTTCCGCGCCAGCAGCTGCACCGGGCAGTGGAATAAATGAGGTAAAATTCAGTACAAATGCTCCTGCACAGATCATCAAGAGCACATCCGCCTTTCCCAATCCGAATGCATAAAAGATACACAACGGAATCAGAAAAAATGCCGTCAGTTGTACCGCTGTCAGGGCAGACATCGCTAAAATTCCCCCAATATCCTGGCGGATCTGTGCAAAACCTTCATAAAATTCCATCAGTTCCTTTTGAATTCGTTCCTTTGCTTTGCTTGCTGCCTGCTCTGAAATCAATTTTACCTTTTTGAGCAGGGACACACTTCCGTACAAAACCTTTTCTGTCGGTCTGCGCAAAAAGCCCAGACACAACAGCCCTGTGATTACCAGCAGGTTGACACCGAATCCTACGAAAATCAGCCATCCGATGGACGAAATCCTTCCTGCAAAGCTTTTAAAGCACAGCAATAGTGTCAACGCTGAATAGATAGTCAACACAAACTGATAGACAATAAATTTGATCAACAAGGAACAGCTGGCAAAGGAGAGGGAGACTCCTTTTTTCACCAGGTACCACGCCTGCATCGGCTGACCACCGCTCGAAAACGGAGTGATGCAGTTAAAAAACTGACCGATCATGGTCGCACAGAAAGTATCTCCCGGATTTTGTGTGGGAACAAACCGACTGACAGCCAGATGCAGACCCAGCGATTCAAAGACCCAATAAACCACCATCAATCCCAGCGCTGCCAGAATCCACAAGGGCCGCATTCCGAGCATCATCTTCCAAAGCGCCTGAATACTGTACTGTTTGAGCAGCCAGATACACAGCACGGCAAAGGTACCTGCAATAAAAGCCAGCCCTTTTGCATAACCTTTGGTATCTGCTTTCATCGTACTCCTCCCGCAGCCACTGAAAATACTTTTTTCAAAATTGGTTTATTCTGACGTCGTTGACTTTCCCCAAGCAGACCATGATAAAAGTCTCTCCACATCGAAAGTACATGCTCTTCGCTGTAAAAATCATTGCCTTTTCGGCTCATCTGGACCGCCTGTTCATAATACTGTGGCTGCTGTGACAGCTTATTGAGCTCCTCTGCAAATCCCGCATTATCCTGTGCTTTCAGATAATATCCATCCAAAATAACCGGATACAGGTCCAGATCACGCAGAAGAATCGGAACATGGCAGCTCATCGCTTCCAGAACCGTCATTGGGAAGAGCTCATCAAAGCTTGGAAGCAGCATGACATCACCCATCTGATAAACCTGCGGCATTTTATCCCGCTCAACCAGTCCGGTGAAATGCAGATTCTGTGGATGCTCTTTGAGCAGCTTTTCAATATCTTTGTAGCCATCACTCATATTGCCGAAAGCAAAATCTCCTGCCCATACAAACTGCATCTGTGGAAGCTGCTCTGCCAGTTTTGCATATTCAAACACACCTTTTCGGGTTTGCAGCTGACCAGCACAGACCACGGTAAATACATCCTCTTTCAGGTGATATTCTTTTCTTAATTCTCTTTTTCTCTGTTCATCCACAGGATAAAACTGTTTTGAGGAAACATAGTTTGGTATGTAGGTTACCTTGTTTTCGTCAATTCCATAGGCTGCCAGCTTTGGAATAAAACATGGATTTACCGTAACCAGATAGTCAACACTCTTATAAAACTGAATCAGATAATCATAAAAGAATTCCCGGAATACTTTGGGAATACTCAGACTCTGGTCGACTGTTTCCGGCAGAAAATGAACCGAAGCTACGGTTACTCCTTTATTTTTCAGGTACGGGATCTGCATAAAAAACTGTGGGTTTACGGTATGAATATGGGTAATATCTGCCGGACGCGCAGAATTTACCACCACTTTCATCTGAAAATCGGTGTCCTTTCCTTCAATTTGGTCCAGATTTCCTGTAATCAAATGGAGTTCTTCCAGATAAGCTGACAGCACGCCCTGCCCTTTTACCCGATCTGCGTGCGATAACATATTAAGTGTAAATTCTCTCATAAAAGATCCTCCTTCGTCATCGTTTCTCTCTCATTTTCCTTTATTATATATGAGAAATGTTCTCTTTTCTTTTTCTTCCTGTTAAAATTTTGTTCTGATTACGAAACGATCTTTCCAGAGTCTCTTACTACAAATCTAATATTATTTTACAGAATCCTCAAAAATTCTTTACAATTAAAATCGACAAAAAAACGGGAAAGCAGATCTGCTTTCCCGTTTTTTTAATTTTCATCCAATTCATTTACCTGATAGCAGAGTGTCATCAAGCTGTCGCCCAGATGGACATTTTCCACTGCGATCGGAACACCGCTGTCGCGATGACGCAGTCCCAGATCGTAATGAGAAAAGTTCCAGAATGCGCGAATTCCATAGCTGATCAGACGGTCACCCAGTTCTTCCACAACATCCTTTGGAAGACAAAGAATTGCTGCATCCGGCTTTACTTTGGTGCAAAATTCTTCCAGAGCACTTTCCGGCATAATCTCGATGCCATGAATTTTCTGTCCAATCAGTTTTGGATTTTTATCAAAGATTCCAACCAGTTTAAATCCTTTAGATTCAAACGAAAGATGTTTGACCAAAGCCATACCCAGGTTGCCAGCACCCAGAAGGATGATTTTGCGTCCCTGGTTGATGCCCAGAATATTTCCAATTTCTTCATACAGAGCATCTACATTGTATCCGTATCCCTGCTGGCCAAAGCCGCCAAAACAGTTTAAATCCTGTCGAATCTGGGAAGCGGTCAAGCTCATCAGCTCTGCCAGCTCCCTGGATGAAATTCGATGTACTCCTTTTTGAATCAGGTCATACAAAAACCTGTGATATCTTGGCAGTCTGCGAATAACAGATGCCGAAACTCCCTCATATCTTGCCATAACGTTTCTCCTGTTCTTTTTGCTTCTCTATGATAAAAACGGAGTTCATCCCACAAAAACCCCATTAATATAGGGATGGATGAGCACAGTCACTGTATAAAAGTAGTTTACTGATTTATTTTATGCCACTGTCAGCGGTTTGTCAATGTTTTCAGCTATCCTATTTCTTTTTTTCTCTTTGTTTGATATTATTCCGACAAAAGCTTTACAAAAAATATTATCTGCTTTATCTTTCCTTTACAGACATACTTTGTTCACAATTATCATTTATAATGAAAGCGAACACAGAAAATTTCACGGTCATTTTCGTATAAAATGCTGTGATTTTCTTTCTTTTCTTCTAATAACACAACTATGATAAATCGGAATAGGATGGATTAACGAATGGAAAGCAACAAAACCGTATTAACCACTTCCTTAAAAAGTACCGCTGTACTGGTAACCAATCAGTTTCAGTGCGAACGCCTGATTCAGGCCGGACGGAGTGTCGCAGACATCTCCAAAACCGATTTAATTGTTTTAAACGTACAAAGCAATGAATATCCGGCAAACCCGCAGGCTATCCAGTATTTGTTCAATATTTCTGCACAGAACAGCGCTATCATGAACGTTATGTACGCTGAGGATACCTTCAAAACAATCGTTCAGTACATCAAGGATCATCAGACCGCTTATGTTGTTACTGGTATGCCGCAGACAAAAAACTCTGTTCTTCACCGAATCTGGAAAAAATTTGCTCATGTCACCTTCTTCACTGTGGACGAAAACGGTGCTCTGCATGAGGTAACCGACAAAAGCGTTTATCAAAAAAGCGTTTCCCGTTCCTGAGGAAAGGGGGTTTTTCATTGAACGATCTCAGTCTTGACCGTCTTGATGACGAAAAGATTCTATGGCAAACCTTCACCCTCCCATCTTCCTGTGATGGGCAGAACTTGTTCTGCCGCCTGGCAGAGCCCACAACACCTTTGCGCGGGGTAGTCCAGATTTCCCATGGAATGTGCGAACATATCGACCGCTACATCCCATTCTTTCGCTTCCTTGCTTTAGAAGGCTTTGTAGTTTGCGGAAACGACCATCTTGGACATGGAAAAACCTGCCAGAATCCTGACCATTTTGGATTCTTTGCAGAGGAAAAAGGATACCAGTATCTAATCGAAGATCTTCACCAGGTCAGCCTTTTCTTAAAAAAGCGTTATCCCCAGCTTCCACTCTTTCTGTTTGGACACAGCATGGGCTCAATGATTACACGACTGTACCTTTCCAAGTATTCTTCCCTGCTTCAGGGCGTAGTAATCTGTGGAACAGCCGGACCAAATCCAGCATCCAAAGCAGGCATGCTGCTTTGCAAACAGGTCATTGCCAAAAGAGGTGAATTTTCTCACTCTTCTCAGCTGCAGAAGCTGATTTTTGGTTCTTATAATAACCGCTGTTCTCATCCAAAAAATGAGTGGGCATGGCTTAGCCGGGATGACGAAATGGTGGATGCCTACATTCAGGACCCATTGTGTGGATTCCCGTTTACTGCATCTGCTTATCTGGATCTGTTGTCCCTGCAATATTTCTGCAACACCCGGGTATGGTACAAAACACTCGACCAAAATCTTCCAATGCTGTTGATTTCTGGAGCGATGGACCCGGTCGGCAACTATGGAAAAGGAATTCGTATGATTGAAAAACAGCTGCTTCGTGCCGGTGTCAGCGATCTGACCGTTTGGATTTATCCCGGTGCCCGCCACGAACTGTTAAACGAAACAAACCGCGATGAAGTCATGCGGGATATTCTTTCCTGGTTTGCGCTTCACGTATAAGCAAAAAGCTCTGCGAAATCGCAGAGCTTTTTTTAGATTAAAAATCCACCGTTTGGACTGATGACCTGTCCTGTCAGGAAGGAAGCTCCTTCTTCTGCCAAAAAGAATGCACAGTCCGCTACCTGTTGTGGTGTCCCGATCTGGCAAAGTGGTGTTTCTTCTTTCAGTTCTTCCATCACTTCCGCTGTCAGATTGCCGTTCATTTCGGTATCGATTACGCCAGGCGCAATACAGTTGACCCGAATACCGGAAGGTCCCACTTCCTTAGCAAGTGCCTTGGTCAAACCAATTACAGCCGCCTTGGATGCTGAATAAGGGACCTCACAGGAAGCTCCAGCAATTCCCCAGATAGAAGAGGTTGTAATAATACTTCCCTTCTGTCTACGGATCATCGAAGGCAGAACCTCTTTGCAGCAGTAAAAGACGCTGTCAAGGTTCACTGCCATCATGTTATGCCACTGGTCCGCAGTAAAATCGGTAAAAAGACCCTGGCGGGCAATTCCAGCATTGCAGATCAGCACATCGATATGTCCAAACTGGGAAAGAATTTCTTCCACCATTCGTTTTACCTGTACTTCATCCGAAACATCCGCCTGCATTGGAATCACACTCAGTCCCTGTTCTGCCATCTGCTGTGCAAATTGTTCCATTCTCTCTTTGGAATTATGATAGTTTGCAATAACCTGATATCCTTCTCTGGCAAACTTTTCTGCTTCTGCACGTCCAATTCCCCGGGAAGCGCCGGTGATCAGTACAACCTTTGACATTTCTTTTTCCCTGCCTCTCTTTTCTGGATAAAACAAAAAGCCGCTGGATATTTCCAACGGCTTTTTCTTGGTGACCTATCGGAGACTCGAACTCCGGACACCCTGATTAAAAGTCAGGTGCT
>OGYP01000937.1_pt1 | contig 14419 bp, 12 predicted proteins | sample 1576571 | NCBI WGS metagenome assembly OGYP01 (sample SAMEA3541559, study PRJEB24748) | human gut metagenome | biome: human gut; feature: human-associated habitat; material: faeces | place: China | collected 2012
TATTATTTTTTATAATCTAAAAATAATATTTTAATAATAATAAAAAAATAAAAATAAATAAGAATTTCTTATTTATTTTTATTTTTTATTTTAAATTTCAAATGACATAACAAAATCATAATTTTCATTTAATTTCATAATTATCTTTAAATCTTTTGTTGTTGTATCTTTATTAGTAATATCTTTTAATGTAATAGCCACTATTGAAACATCATTTTCTTCATTATATTCATTGAATGTTATTGAGTAATGTAAAGGATATTTTTCTCTCATATATTCCTCAAATTTATCTTCATTGCCAAAATTATTATTTCTAAATGTTTCATCCAATACTTTATATGCTGAAGAATAATCTCTATTATTAAGCATTTGAATCCATTTATTGATATTTAATAATACCTTTTCTTTTGTTTCTCCACTATCATAAGTGGTTTTAAATTTATCTGTCAATATTGTATTTGTATCTAATTTTACAGAATAATTTAATGGATCTTTTACATCAAAAACATATATCCTACCATATTTGTCTTTACAAACAAATTCATTATATTCCTCATATACATTAGCTAAATATTCTTCAACAGTTATACCTGTTAATTCTTTTTTATTATCATTCACATATTTTTTAAAAACTTCTACATCTCCAAATCTTTTTTCTCTATATTCTTTATCTAAATAATTATAGGCTAATTCAGGTTTACTAAGCATTATTCTTTTGAAATTTGTAAAATAATTTTTACATTGAGACTCTGAATTAATTTTAACATTTGGAATTTTATTATCTTCATTTTTCTCTATAGCTATATCTTCAACTAAAATTTCATCAAAATTATTATATTTTTTTAATAATGGTTCTACTGAAAAAATATTATTAGTTTCATCTAAATTAATTATCAAAAAGTTTTCTTTTAAAAATTCATTTTGCAATGTTTGTATATACCCATGAACAATATATTGATATGATTTTTCATTTTTTATCACTTTTACATCTAATATATTGAAAATAACATTTTCACTTATATTGTCAACATATGTATATACATTATTTTTTGTTATTTTATTTTTATTTATATAATTTTCACTAAGTAAATTGTAAATTCTTCCAGTAATATATTCATCATCTACAGATTTTACATTCTTTCCATTTTCATCAACTCTATAATATGCTGCATTATTTTTATTCACATAATCATAATATTGAGAAATGCATCCTTGTAATTTATAATAACTAGTTGTTGTAATTTCACCTCTTGTATCTTCAGGCTTTTCATTAACAACTTCTACATTGTTCTCTGAATTTCTACTACCATTTTGTTCTCCATTCTTTAATGCATACCATATTATACCAATTAACAAAATTAAAACAACTATACTAACTATTAAGATTTTTATTTTTTTCAAATTAAATCATTCCTTTTTCCTAGTTTTCCGCATATAATGCACTTTTAGAAATATTCACAATATCATTTACATTTGCCCAACCGTTTGATACCGTACTTCCTGGATCAGATACATAAACCTCTCCAGCAGAATTTATATCTATTAATGCTATGAAATGTTGACCATAATATTTTGTCCCCTCTGTTGTAACTAAAGTACCTGAAATTTCTACAACAACTGGTTTTCCTTCATTTAAATGTTCTGTTATATTATCAGCTGTAGCTGAACCTCTTGAACAGCTAATACCATATTCTTCAAAATGTTGTGATAAATAATTGTGACCTGCTAAATTACCCGGCTTAACATCTACTCCATATCCTGTCAATGATATTGCTATAGCTGTTATAGAACATCCTATTGAACTAATAGGTTCACCATATGGCATATATAATGTATCTTTATACGATCCTTCATACTGTTTATATTCTCTATATTGTTTTCCAGATGAAGCTGTATATATTTGAGTATATCCATCCCCATCGGCACTAGTAGATGAACCAGATGGCTTCGTTTTTCCTTGAAAATCAGCATAATATTCATTTGCAAATTTTTCTCTATCTGCTACATGTGCTAGATCAGCATTCGGTCTTTCAAAACACCAACAAAATGCCTCTGTTGCTGTTTTAATATCACTTGCATTCTCCCAATCATCTGCCGAATATCCATGAGCGTTCATAAATTGGTATGAAGCATATCCTACTGCTTTACCCTCACCTGTAATTTCTGTTACTAAATATTCTATTTGAGTATCTTCATCTTGCCAAGAAACACCTTTTGAATTTGCATAATTTATTAATCCTTCTTTTCTTCCAAAAGACCATTGAATTAATCCAATTCCTTCTCCAGACCCACCTTCTATTAGTGATGGATTAAATCCCCAAGATTCCCAATGGATATTTCCCATAGCTCCTGCAACTGAAATTTCACTATATCCTAAATCTCTTAATGCAAACCATACTTTTTCTTGAATAGTTCCACCATAAATTCCCGTTGAAGTATTAAATGCACTTGGAGCATACTCACTAAAATTAAATGCTATTATGCCAGTATCTTTCCCGCTAGCTTTATAAACAAGATATTTAGTAATATCAACTAAATTGGCTGTTTTATCATTATCTTCTAATATACCTGTCAACCAATCTATTGTTAACCAACCCTCAGTTGGATATTTTTTATACAATTCAACAAACTTTTGCTCATTCCCTGTTACTTGAGATTCTCCTGCCTTATATTCATTAGCAATACTTGTTGTATCTGTTGTAACTTGTGTAGTAGTTTCTTTTTGATAATTTTTTACTATTTCTATCTCTTTCTCTTCTTCATTGCCATCTTCATTTATATATTTTTCTGTTTTGGTTTCTGTTTCAGACCATTCATCTGTATTAACACTAGTTGCTGTAGAAGATGATTCATTTTGAGTTACTGTACCATTGGCTTTTTGAATATTTTGAGAAGTTTGTTCCAACAATAATTTATTATCAAATTTTACAAACCATGTATCAGCATAAATTAATTCTAATTTTGAAGATGATTTTTCTGTTGTTTTTATTTCTTTGTCAGTTTGATGTAAATCAACATTTTCAATATTTATTGAGTAATCGCCATTTTCATCTTCTTGTTTTGTTTGAGAAGACTCCTCTGTTGTTGTTATTACTCTTGTTGTTGAAACATTATCTTCAAGCATAATAACAAATTCACTATCTAATGCAAGTTGAGCTAAATTATTTGCAAATTCTTTATTTTGAGTATCTATATACCAACTTAATACATATTCCATTGGCATTGTGTATTTACTTAACACACTTTTATAATCTAAAGCTGTAGGATTTTTACTTACTGTTAAGTTACCATCCGAATAACTCCATGTTGCAGTTATTAATTTAAAATTATCATCCAAAGAAAATTCTTTTAATGCCTGTTCTGGATTATCCTTTATATCATCTTCAAATTGTTCTAATGGTACATATTTTAAATCGACTACTTTTGATTCAATTGTACTAGAAATACTACTTGTACCATCAATCATTGTTCCATATCCTCTGTTGTTAATATTGTAATACTCTAAAATCCCATTTACAACACCTTTTGCATACTGTTGTAATCCATAATCTTGACTAATAATTGCATAATCTTTTTTTGAAGTTAAATAACCTCCATTTATTGTTAAAGATAAGAAGTTATCTTCTTTTGTTCCCAATGTATTAGTTGTATCACTGTTATCAAAATCCGCAACATTTAATCCCATACTACTAGATACTGCTTTTTTTAAAATCTCTCCTAATTTTTTAGTTTCATCGGAACCTCCATCTTGATTATATGTAATTCCTACTCCATTTTTATTATTATAAGATTTCCCATCTCCATTCGCATTAAATGCTATACCAACTAATGCATCTACATTAGCATCTTTTGCTTTTTGAATTCTTACATCATTTGAAACATTAGGTTCATCTTCTGTACTTCCTATTTGAACAACTTCTATATTCCCATAAATACTAAATGCTTGTTCTATATACTTAGCCACTTTTATCGTTAGTTCTTCTTCTTTTAGCTGTTGTTCTCCAGATTCCGGATTAGGTGATGTTGCACCAGGTGAATCCTTAGAATATGCTGCCATTATACCAATTGTATAAATTTTATCTCCATCAGATGGCTGATTAACCGTATCAGTATCAGAATATGTAATATTTTGTTTTGTTGTTTCCCCACTAGCAGTGTTTTTTATTTCTCCATAAGATTTATTGGGCGTAATTCTTCTTATTTTTATTGCTCCTTGAAATTGATTATCTCCATTAGTTATTTTTCCACCAAGATTTGGATATTGTGTAATTAATTCAGCTTTTATTATTTTTTTTAAAAATTCTTTATCTATCGACGCTGTAACATAATTAGCTTTATTTAATTCATTCATAGTATTATTTATCTTTTCATCTATATTATCTTCAAAATCTAAATAATAACCATTTTTAGCATCACCTTTTATTTGTATTAATGAAGATAAATTTTTTGATTGTGCATTATTTTCATCTAATGTTGATGCATAAATAACTTCTGGTGTATCTATTGCTTCAAATATCTCTATAAGCCAAATAAATAATGGAGTAAGTAATGCTGTAATAAGTATCAATGGTAATAGTTTTGCTAAAATTAATGATATAAATGATGTTATTTTTGCTACTATTACATTTTTTATTTTTTTAAATGCCTTATTCTTTGATCTTCTAACAATATCTTCTACAGCATCTCTACTCTTTTTTTCATCATTTTCATTCAAAACTATCACCTCTATTTCTTCATAATTTTATTGATTTTATAATTCAATTTCAATTTCTATTATATCTTTATAATTATCTACATCTTGTTTATATTTTTCATAATTTTTGATTATATTAGAAAAATTTACTTTTCTTAATCCAACATCAACTCTATAAGAATTATTGAATTTTATTTGTAAACTTTTTTTCTTGTTTTTTTCTATAATAAAATCTTCATCTATATTTTCATTAAACATTGCCTTAAATTTTATACCATTACTATCTTGTAAACAAATCTCTTCTCCATCGTTATTCTTTGTTAATTTTATTGTATTTTCTGTCGTATTACTTACTTCTAAATTAATTATTTGATAATCCATATATACATAAGAATTTTTTATTAAAATATTTATGTTATCTTTTGTTTTTGATTTTTCTATATCTTTAATTCCCAAAAAGCCACCCACATTTAGCTTATAACTATCATTTTCTTTTATTATTGTAAAATAATCTTGTAAATAATTAGATGTATTATCTCTTCCAGTTGTTAACATATTATCATACACTTTTACCAAATAAATATCTCTACCTGAAGATGACCAAGATTGAAAATTATATTTTTTATTTTTATCAAATTTCCCATTATAATATAAATCTTCAAACAATTTTTCAGAAGGATATAATACTTTTTTACAATCAGAAGAAAGTAAATCATAGGCTTTTTCTGGTTGATTATTTATGCAATATTTTAAAAATTGCTCTATTAAATTTCCATATTCGTCTTGTTTTGTTTCTGATACAGTTCCACCTGATACCATTGATTTACTTTCATTTATATATATTGATGTATTTTTCTGTTGTTCAATTATTTTATTATTTTTTTTATTATTTTCATCTCTAATAGCTTTATTAAGATTTTGAATTACAGTAATTGAAATAATTATTCCAATTACTATAATCCATATTTTTATTCTATTTTGATTATATATTCTAATCAAATTATGCATTTATTATTTTCCTCCCATAAATTAATTCTTTCCTTGTATCATTTTTTTAAATTGTTCTTCTGCATTAGCCCCAGTAACAATTGAACTTTTTCTATCATTCTTTGTTTTTTCCTGAGTTCTTGATTTTTTTGATATATTTTTATAGTAAGCTCCTTGTCCATGTGCTTCAGCAAATAATTGCATAACTTGTTCTTGTTGCTTTTTGTTACTTACTTTACTTGCTACGATTCCTTCCATAGCACTTCTTTTCTTGTCATCCAAAATATAATCTTGACCATATTTTCCTGTTAATCCAACTATATCCATCATTTGTTCATGGTTTCTACCACCAACTCCGCCATATTTACTTTCAAGCTCTAAACCTTTTTCAATTTGATCATCACTTAAGCCTGCCACTTTATAGTCAAATGCTGAATTCATAAGATCTTGTGCTGTATATGTATTTCCTGTTTTTTCTTCCAATGTAGCTGCCATTTCTTTATATTTTCTTTTTTGTTCATCATCTTTCATAAAAGCTTTTTTAGCTTTTTGATTTTGTTCAAATATCTGCTCTTGACGAGCTCCTGCTAAACCATATTTTTCTTCTCTGTAATCATTTTTTACAGTATTAACCGCATTGCCAACTCCATTTTTTACACCATTTCCAATTCTTGTTGCTCCATTAAATGTTCCTTCACCAATTTTATTTCCCGCTGCAGCACCTGCTAAACCATATTGAAAAGCCTTTGATGGATCTCCACTTGCTATTCCTGCAGCCAATCCAATTGCTCCTCCCATTAATGTTCCAGATGCCTTTAATCCAGTCCTCAATGCTTTTTTACCAACATACCTACTTCCTTTTAAACCTCTTTTAGCTCCTTTTATCATAGTTCTTTTTAATGCTTCACCTGTTGATACTCCGCTTTTTAAATTATTTTCCTTTTTATTATATTTTGTTGGAACCTTCTTACTTTCTTTTTGTTCAAAATTACTATTTCCTAATTGTTCAATTGAATCCATATTTTGTTTGTTCAAATTATCATCTAATCTTTTATCTACACTAGAATAATCTACAGAATCATCTTCAGTTATCTTATCTGTTACTGCACCACCTGCTGCTAAAGCACTTGCATTTCCAGTAGCATTATCTATAGAAGAATCTATACCCAAATTATTTTCTTCTCCATTAAATGATTCTAATGTATTTCTTTTATTCTGTCTAATTTTATAATTATCTTCGGCATCTTGCCCATTTGCTTGTCCATTTCCTTTTCCAGGTCCACCTTTTCCTAATGGTGGTGGAGCTTTTTTACCCAAGCTCTCCAATGCCTTCATAGTCATCGCACCACCAGCAAAAGAACCTAATCCTCCAGCTGTTTGACCTTTGTCCAATCCAAACATTTTCTTTATGAATTTTTCTGCTGGAATTAAGAATCCTATTGTAACTAATGCATAAATTGGATTATCACTAGCTAAATCCATAGCAGATGATACCATTACAGAATATAGCAATAAATGAACTGGCTGTAATATGGCATTCATTATATATTCTTTAAACCACATATTAAATGCTTGTGCTTTTCCATCTCCTGCTTTATCAATTGGATATGTTAGAGATACCAATGGTGCAATCATCGTTAGAAATGCCATCCATAAAAATCTTTTCAAATATGTAAAAGTGAACATAATTGTATATATAACTAACACAATATAAATTATTGTATATGCAGTAGCATCTCCCCAATTATTGCTTTCTGCCATAAATCTCATATAACCTGTCAAGTTTGTTTTAAAACTTGTTCGTGAATTTCCATCAACTACATCTACATATATTGTTGAATCCCCTAAAGAATTATTTAATAATTCTGTTACTTTATCAATAAGCATTAAAGTTCCAGCCATTATAAAATGAATTGCAAAAACCAAACATAATGCCACAAACCAATTCAATAATGCTTCTTTATATTTTGCTTTTCCCTGTGCTGATGTTTCTATTAATATTCTAATGCCCAAATAAACTAAAACACATAATAATCCAACAACAGATATATTTCTAAAAGCTTTATACCAAGAAGAAATTGTTGGAGCTAATTTACTTGCATAACTTTCAGTCTCTTCTCCATATACGTTTTTATAACTATTTGGATGAATAAAATTAACATCTAACGCAGGTATTTTATTTGAAAATATATTTTCAGGGCAGTATAGCATATTAGGAACTTTCCATCCTCCACTAAATAATGCACCATTTCCTCCAATATTACCCGCATTTACTTCTTTTCTTGTTCCAACTTCATCACCACTAGAATATGCTGATCCAGCAGCCTTCCCATCTTCTGCTTTTTTTGTAACACTTGGACTATCTTTATCAAGAATGACAGAACCATATATTTCATCAGTTCCTAACATTGTTTTATTTAATAATCCCATCACAACATCTCCGAAGAGCATCTACTAGTTTTAAAAGTTGTTCTAATATTTTTCCACCCATATCTTCAAATACACTTGCACTACTTCTAACTGGAATAGCAAAGTTAAAAAGTATAACTACAACTAATGCTAATATAATCTTTTGTATTGTACTCTTTTTTGTTAAAAACCTCATTTTTTCCTCCCTTACTATCCTAAAGCACTCTCTTTTTTATTTCTCATTTGTACTAATTTATTAATATTTGTCTCAACAAATTCAAATTCTTTCTCTGTAGGAACAATTTGAATTATTGCTGTTTCAGAACCTACTTTTAACAAGCCTTCACCTTTTAAGCAAGTAGTTAAAAATCCAGCTTCACCTTCGCTTAATTTAAATACTTCTTTTAAGTACTGAATTTCTGATTTATCTTGTGCTAAGAATAATTTTGTATCAGAAGAAGTTAAAACAGCTTGAGCTTCTGGCTTTTCATAAAAGTCTTGGAATCTTTGAGAAATAATTGCTAATGATACATTTCTTTTTCTTGCACGTCTAGCCATTGTATTTAAAAAGTCTACAGCTTCTGGGTATGGTAATAACATCCAAGCCTCATCAACAATAACTCTTTTTTGTCTAGCTCTTGTTCTATCTTCACTATTTTTCTTTACGAATTTTTCCCAAATCCAAGAAAGTAATATTTGTTGAGCTAATGGTCTTGCGAATCTTTCCTCTAATTGAGAAATATCTAAGTTAATAAATGGTGCTCCATCTAACAAGTCGAAGGTTGATTGTCCATCAAAATATGCCATTTGACCATTAAATTCTCTTATATATTGTTTCATTACTTTTAATAAATAACTATAATGATAACTATAATCTTTATTTGTATTTGCTTGAGCCTTTTTTTCTAGATTTTTATACCAACTTCCTATAGTAGGCATTTCTTTCTTTTGATTATAAAGTTTATCTCCTTGTTGAAAAGTTTGTCCACTATATAAGCTACTTGGATTACTATTAATTCCAAGTCTTGCATACTCTTCTGCAACAGTTTCTGCAATTACTTGTTTTGTTAATTCATTTACTTCAGAACTTCTTGTACTTCCTCTCGCCATTGTAAGTAAAGCTTGAGTAACATCCTCAACTTTACTTTCTACATTTAGAACAGTTCTTTCTCTTCCTGTTATTTCATCTTTTACATTTTCTGGTTCTATATCAAATAAGTTAATTACTGTTTTTGAATTTGGGCTTAATACAACATTAATTCCACCTAAGCTTTCTGCAACTATACTATATTCGCCTTCAGCATCTAGTGCTAAACTTTCTATTCCCATAAGAACAGAAGAACGTGAAATTAAAGTTTTCATTGTAACAGATTTTCCAGCTCCGGACTTAGCAAATATAACCATATTATAGTTTGTAAGTGATGGATGGAAGTTATCAAATAAAATTGGTGTTCCTGTCTGTTTATTAAATCCTATTGGTACACCAGTTGAATGTCCTACTTCCGTTGTAGTAAACGGAAATACTGTTCCCATTGATCTACTATCAAAATCATGTGATTTTTTCACTCTATCTGTTGCAAATGGTAAATTACTTTTAAATGCTTCTTCCTGCATTCCCCATGCACTTTTTATCCCTACTAATGATTTAGACATTTCTGTAGAAAGTAATTTTGTTAATCTATCTAAGTCTTCTTGATTATATGCAAATAATGTAGAAACAATAGATGCTTCATACATTTTATTAAATCCCGCTGCAATTTCATCTCTTAATTGCTCTGCTTCATATCTCTTTTGAGCTAATGTACTTTCTCTGTTTATATTTCCTCTATCAGCAGCTACAATTCTTTCTGTTTCTAGTTCATTTATTGTTTTATTCAATTCACTTTGAGATCTAGATTCTGCTATTGGTGTAATATATATTGATGTATTTATATCTCCAAAAAAGTATAAATCCCTAAACAATTCTGGGAATGTACACATACGAGGAAGTGTAGAAATAAAGAAACTTCTGGCATATCTTTTTACACTTGCTATTATTTCTAAATGATCTATATGTGATGCATCAATCCCTGAAGGAGCAATTAATTCTTTAACAGTTTTTCTTCTTAATATTTCTGGTTCTTCATTATCATTAATTAATTGATTGTTTTTTTCTTCCTCTTGTTGTCTTTTTAACTTGTTTTTCATTTCTTTCTCCTCCTTCCTGTAATTCTTTAATTGCTGCATCAGCAACTTCTTCTCCAACATATTGTCTATTTTCAGATAATATAACTTGTGCCATTTTATTTATTAGTTCTTCCATACTATCTTCTTTTTCTTCTGCTTTTTCTTGTAATTTTGATTTTACTTTTGTTATAGTTTCATTTGCTACATCAATAGCTTTTTTATTTATTTCTTCATCTAATACTTTTATTTTTTTAGCAAATACATCTGGCGCTGTAGAATATAAACTATCATATTGCGCTCTCATCGCTTTATTCAAATTATATATTTCTGCATCTTCTCTATTGTAAGCCATATACAATAATTCAACCAATTGAGCAGAATTTAATATTTTCCCTTTTACGGAACAAGCAGATATTGCTCTTATAATAGATTGTGCTTTTGTATATAATTCTGAAAAAGCCATACTTTTTATTTCTTCTTTATCATATTTTTCATCAGAGTTTTCTTCTGAAAAATATGGTATTACTATATAATATTTTTGATTTAAAACATTTTTATTTAAGCTCATCTTTTCAGTGTTAGCAATTATATCAGTTCCATATTCTAATAAATTTCTTTGCTTTGTTAATTCGTAAAAATACTTTTCTAATTCAATTTCTGTATATGAACCAGATTCTTTCATTTGGTTATATTGTGCTTTCATTCTATTATAATTATCTTGAATGTCTTTTAATTTGTTTTTATATGTTCTTACACTATTTTCCAAATTTACAGTTCTAGTTTGTATATATATTTGAATTGGGTGTCTTAAAGTATTTAAAAATTGTTGGAATCCTTCCTCAACTGAAACTTTCTCTATTTGAGACATTAAATCATAATTAACACCTTGACATTCAACAACCATTATGTATCTTTTACCATCTTTTTGAACAATCATATTATCTGTTACTGAATCAAATTCCATAAAGTCAAATATTGATTGTTTATTATAGCCTGTTGTTTTTACATTTTCTTTTATTTTTGAATTATTTTTACTTTGCTCACTTTTTTTATTATTCTTATCTTTATTTGAATTTTCTTTACTCTTTAACACTAAAAAGATGATTGATAATATCATTAACAAAGCTATTAATATAATAAGTATTATTCCTAATATTGCTGAAATTGTATTTGTCCCCATTATTCTTCTCCTCCTTTTTCATTAGTAGCTGTATTATGACCTTTTTTATCAAAATCATATACATATATTTTTTTATTATTCATTTTAAATTTTATAGCTCTTTTTATTACATCATCAATGTTTTCTCCACCTGTCTTTTTAGTTATTTCAAAAGCATTTGTTTCAGGAACTTTAAGCGTTCCAATCGCAAAACCTAATAGAGCCAAAATTACTATTGCAATAATTCCAACAATATTTAATTTTACTAAACTAAAAATTAAATAGAAAATAAATCCTATTCCTATTCCAACAACAGTATATATTAATGCTTTTGTTGAAAATACAAACAAAATTCTTCCTTCTCCTTTTACATTTCTTGGTAAATTATATGTTCCCAATATTATTTCCTCCTCAGTAACAAAAAATTACATTTTTACTAAGTATAATTATAACATAAAAACTCGTAAAATGTAATATTTTTAGGCAAAAAAGGTAAATTTAATATTTTTTTAATAATCCTGTAATACTATTGTAATAAATTTATTTATATTTTTATTTAAATTTATTTATAAAACAAAAAAAGAGTAGTTTTTCTACTCTTTTTACTAAGCTGCTATTCCAGTAACAAATTGGTAAACAACTTGTGCTAATGCTGATGCTGCAAATATTAATACTGCACCAACTAAATATGGTATCATTGATTTTTTATAATCGGCTTTTTCTTCAGCACTACCCATCATATATTTAATACCTAAGATAATTAAAACAATAACAGATAATATAATACCAACTGTTTGTAAAATCCCAACAATAGATTTTCCTACATTTGCAATTTCTGTTGACCCTGTTCCACTTGTTGACCCAGTTATTTCACTAGGATCTATTGCAAAACAATTAGCTGCAACTGATACCATCATTACAATTAATAAAATTGTTGTTAATATTTTTACTAGTTTTTTGTTCATTTTTTCTTTCCTCCTTATTTTCTATATCAACTCTCTTAAAACGAGAAATTTAATAACATTATATTCAGTATATCATATTTTGTATTTTTATGCAACTTTTTTAAAAATTTTCCATAAATTTAAATATGATTTGTGGTATTAGTGATACTGTAAATACCATAAATGCTCCTATTAAATACGGAATCATGGTCTTTTTATAATCAGCCCTCTCCTCTACACTTCCTAACATATATTTTATTCCTATAACAATTAATATAATAACTGATAAAATAACACCCACAGCTTCTAAAACAGAAACTATCACATTTACCTTTTCTATAAACTGTGGTGCATCTTCTCCTTTTCCCTTATATTGATCTAAATCTCCCAAATTCAAATCATCAGCCACTTTAACACTTTCTTCTGTTACAACTATTTCTGTTGCTGTAACAACATACGGAAATATTATAGTGCAAATAGCTATTAGTATTATAATAAACTTTAACTTTTTATTCATATTACACTCCTTGTAAAATTGTTACTACTAATTTCCAAATAGCAAATGAGCCAAATATAATCACACATCCAACTATATATGGAATTAGTAATCCTTTTATATCTGCTTTTTCTTCAGCACTTCCTAACATATATTTTATTCCTATTATTATACCAGAAATAACAGCCACTGCTATACCTAAGGTTAATAATATATTATATATATTTCTAGAAAAAGCTTGCAAATTTGAAGTTGTTACTTTTTCATCTGTACCTAAGTTAACAAATGAATCACTATCACTTATAACATCATCAATTCCGTCCATCAGAGGTTGATGTTGTAACACTTGGGTCTCTGTAATATCTTTCTGCTTTATATGATTTTATTTCTGTTTTCAAATAGTCTTCAACATTAGCATCAGATCCTTTTGAATCGCAATAAACTTTAGCCCATTTATTTTTTATTTCTTTTTTGTCACTATCTGATAAACTAGTATTATCATCAATTCCCCTAATTAACTTTGTATCTGGATCACTTTTATCAAAATAAATATTTCCACTTGTATTTAAATATGTCTTTATTTGTTCATAATTATATCCCATTAAATCTTCTTTTGTTTTCTCAACTCTTTCACTTGCAGAATTACCATTTTCATCCTTATCATTATTAACAGTTCCATCATCATTATAAAGTTGTGATACAATTGGATATTTACATCCATCATTAAAGAACATTCTTTTAAAGAAATCGTCTAAACTTTCTTCACCATTCATGTCATATAAAATACGATTCCTTATTAAGCCCATAATTTGCCACATTGCAGTATAATTATTTATTTCCTCATCTCCGTTAGCATAATTATCTCTTTCTCCCTCTATTTTTCCTATCAAATCTTCCATATTTTTATCTATTTTGTTTTTGTCTATTTTTCCATTTTTATCTGTACAATTTTCATTTATCCATTTTTTTAAGCTTTCAAAATCTAATTTTGCAGACATTTCATATGTTGTATTATCAAATGTTGCAGAAGTTTTACCTTTGGCAGGAACTGTTTTATGCGTTGTGGCTCCATACGAAGTTGTCCCAGTTTCCCATTTTAGCACAACAAATTTTTTAAAATTTGAATTATACTCCCCATATACGATATTATTTTTCATTATTGTAAAAATAAATACATTTATAAATATAACAATCAAAATAAAAAATTTTTTATATCTACTAATTTTCATAAAATTCCCCCTATTAAAATAACCAATCTAACATAATTATACCTTATATACTTTTTTTTTACAATATTTTTATAAAAAAAAGATATAAAGGATTTTCTTTATATCTTCTGGCGTAGGTGAGAGGGTTCGAACCTCCGCGCCCCTTACGAGACCTAGCAGTTTAGCAAACTGCCCCCTTCACCACTTGGGTACACCTACATAATATTATTAATTAAAAAATAAAGATATAAAAGTTTAAATTTATTAATATAAATTTATGGTCTTTTATATCTTTATAATACTTGGCGGAGAGGGTGGGATTCGAACCCACGGTAGGCTATTAACCTACGCCAATTT
>OGYP01000951.1_pt1 | contig 14291 bp, 10 predicted proteins | sample 1576571 | NCBI WGS metagenome assembly OGYP01 (sample SAMEA3541559, study PRJEB24748) | human gut metagenome | biome: human gut; feature: human-associated habitat; material: faeces | place: China | collected 2012
AAATTCCGGGACAAAGTTTGTGGATTTCCCGCATTGTGTTATGTTAACTTAACGGTTATACTTTTGTTAGGTTAACATAACACTTGAAGGGAGTTGTTTTGGAATGGTCATCACAAAAGCAGAAGTTTTTCGCATCACACGCATAACCAACTGCCCTATCGGCATCCGCATCCATACCGACACCGGCCTGTTTGGCGACGGGGAGGTGGCCCTGGCCTACGGCAGGGCCTCCAACGCGGCCTATGGCATGCTCAAGGACCTGGTGCCGCTGATCGTGGGGATGGACCCGCTGGACACCGAGGTGATCTGGAACAAGATCTACAACGAGATCTTTTGGACCCAGAACGGCGGGCCAGTGGTGTATGGCGGCATCTCCGCCATCGACATGGCCCTGTGGGACATCAAGGGCAAGGCCTTCAAGGCTCCCGTTTACAAACTGCTGGGCGGCAAAAACAACCCCCGCCTACGCACCTACGCTTCCCAGCTGCAGTTCTACTGGGGCGAGTGGAGCGAGAAGGGCCACAGCTGGGCGGGGATGGGCACCCCGGAGGAATTTGCGGAGAACGCGCTGCGCGCCGTGAAGGAGGGGTACACCGCCCTCAAGTTCGACCTGACCCAAACCGACGAGAAGGGCGTGTGCATGGGCTTTGTACGCGTGGGCGGCCTGCAGTCCGCCGAGGTGCTGAACCGAGTGGAGAGCCGGATGGCGGCGATTCGCGAGGCGGTGGGACCGGACATCGACATCCTCATCGAGAACCACGGGCAGACCGACACCGCCGCCGCCCTGCAGATGGCCAAGCGGCTTGAAAAGTATCACCCCTTTGCCTACGAGGAGCCCAGCTACCCCTCCGGCGAGATCACCGGGAACATCGCCCGGCAGACCGGCCTGCCCCTGGCCCATGGCGAGCGGCTGTATAACCGCTGGCAGTTCCTGCCCATGCTGCAAAGCGGCGCACTGCAGCTGGCCCAGCCGGACCTGGGCACCTGCGGCGGCATCACCGAGGGAAAGAAGATCTGCGACCTGGCCCAGGCCTATGACTGCGGCGTGCAGTTGCACATCTGCGCCTCCAACCTGTCCATCGCGCCGGCGCTGCACCTGGAGACTGCCATTCCCAATTTCACCATCCACGAGCACCACGTGCTGTTCCTTCAGGAGGACAACAAGAAGCTGGTGCGCTACGACTACCAGCCGGTGAACGGGTACTACGAAGTGCCCGATCTGCCGGGCCTGGGCAACGAGTGGTCGGACTACGCGTTTTCCATCGCCGCCGACTACGCCACTTTGAAATGAGAGGAGGATCCCCATGGCTTTTCTCGGAAAAAATCTTCAGATGGAAACCATCCCCGAACCGCCCAAAGGCCCCCTGCGCCGGCCGGAACTGCTGGCGCTGGCGGTGGGGCAGGTCATTGGCGCCGGCGTGGTGACGCTGGTGGGGCCCGCCATCGCCTACACCGGCTACTCCGCGTGGCTGGCGTACTTTGCCGCCATCGTGCTGGGCTTGGTCTATATTCTTCCCATCGTGTTCATCACCGGCACCGTGCGGCTGGGCGGCGGCCAGTACTCCATGGTCTCCGGCATCCTGGGGCCGATCCCCGCAGGCTTCCAGGCCATCTCCTGCCTCACCGGCAGCTTTGCCTGCGCCCTGTTCGCCACCTCCATCGGCGGGTATGTGAACGACCTGCTGCCCTTTATCCCCGCCCAGATCGCCTCCATCACCTTCTTGACGCTGTTCTTCGTTATCAACCTGTTTGGTGTCAACATCATGGCCAAGGTGCAAAAGCTCATGACCTGGTGCCTGCTGGCGGCGCTGATGCTGTTCATCGTTTTTGGCCTGTTCCATCTGCAAAACCCTATCTTTGACTTCCATTCGGGGGATTTCCTCTCCGGCGGCTTCAAGGGCTTTGTGAGCGCCACCATGCTGCTTTACTACTCCACCACCGGCCACTATCTGACCATGAACTACAGCCGCACGGCCCAGAACGCCACCCGCGATATCCCCTGGGCGATGCTGATGGCCACGCCGGTGCTGCTGGTCGTTTACTGCGGCGTTGCCATCGTGGCCACCGGCGTGCTGCCCGTGGCCGACACCGCCGGCCGCTCGCTGGCCGTTGTGGCCCAGAGCATCTTCCCCGCGCCGCTCTTCATCCTGTTCATCATCTTCGGGCCCATGTTTGCGCTGTTCACCACCATGAACGGCACCATGGCGGGCACCCCCTACATGATCGCCCAGTCCGCGTTCGACGGCTGGCTGCCCAAGAGTTTCGCGGACAAAAACAAGCACGGCGTGTTCTGGAAGATCCTGGTGTTTGAATACCTCTATTCCCTGATCCCCGTCATCTTCAACTTCAGCACCTCCGAAATCAGCAACAACATGCTGCTCTTCAGCTCCTTTGTCACCTGCATCCAGCTGTTCGCTTATTTCCGCATGCCCTCCAAATTCCCGGAGGCTTGGAAACGCTCCCGCTGGCATGTGCCCAACCCCGTGTACTATCTGTGCTGCACTTTGTGCGCGGCGCTGAACATCTTCGTGCTCTTCAACTCCTTTGCGACGCTGAACCCCGTGGTGGCCATCGTTAGTGGCCTGCTGATCGTGCTGGCCTTTGTGTACGCCATCATTCGGATGCGCAGCGCAAAGGTCGTGATCCAGAATTCCGCGTGGGTGCCCTCGGAGGACTAATCCCCCCCCCGCCCGCGATCTCAGGCCAGCCGCGCCCGCACAGCGGATCAAGTGCCGGGGTATAGGTAAAGGTTCAGTCTCAAACGCCATGCTTTCTTCGGAAAGCATGGCGTTTTTCTTATTTCACTTTTTCCTCAATTGCGCAGGCATCATAGGGTTTCAGCTCCATGCTGCCCAAAACGTTTTTGCCGCTCAACAGGTCTGCACCGGATTCCACCTGCACCTTAACTGCGCTCTGGGTGGTGTTGATGTAGAAATGGTAGCGCGCGTTCTCGCTTTCGCGGCAGTGGTATTCCACACCCTGCGGCAGGTCACGCAGGTGCACCTTGGCATCGGCCAAAGCTGCACGCAGCACAGCGGCGTTGCCGGCATCATCCAGGCGCGCACCGATGTAATAAGCGTGCCCCTTGCCGAACACATGGTGGGTCACAGCCGCATGGCCGGAATAGAAATCCTGTCCATACACAGCCACCACCTCGGTACCCTCGGCAGGCTGCAACAGTTCGCAGTAATCCTTGATGCTGCTCTGCTGGCTGCTCTTGACCCAGATAGCACGGTTGCCCTCGCCGGGGTACAGGGTGTCCAGTTCGCTTGCGGTCACGCCAAACACTTCGCGCAGGCCGTCACCGGGGAACCCGCCCAGCCAACACAGGGTGCTTTCATCCACATAGCCCAGCAGATAGGTGGCCACAACGGTGCCGCCGTTTTCCACATATTCGCGGATCTTTTGTGCAAAGCCAGGCTTGGTCATAAACAGCATGGGCAGCACCACCAGCTTATAGCGGTTCAGGTCTGCATCCACGCCCACAACGTCGGTTTCCACACCGCAGTGGTTCAGCTGGGCGTACAGCTGGCAGCAGGTTTCGCGCAGGTTTTTCTGCTTGATCTGCATGCCCCAGGCGTCATCCAGCGCCCAACGGTTGTCCCAGTCAAAGATCATGGCCGCGTCCGCTTTGGGCAGGCTGCCGCACACCGGGGTCAGGGCGGCCAGGGCTTCGTTGGTGGCGGTCACTTCGTTGAACACGCGGGTATCATCGCGGCCATCGTGGTCCACAACCGCGCCGTGGAACTGCTCAGAGCCGCCGCGGCCCTTGCGCCACTGGAAGTACTGCACGCCGTCCGCACCACAGGCCACTGTCTGGATAGCGCTCATCCGGTTCACGCCGGGGCGCTTGAGCTTATTATACTCGTGCCAGTTCACCAGGCTGGGGGTGCTTTCCATCAGCAGGAACGGCTTGTCCGGCTTGCAGCCGCGGATCAGCGCATGATCAAACGCCGTCATGCCCGCCGTCACGGTGGTGCTGCGGTCGGGGCGCCCCCAATGGGGGTAACTGTCCCAGCAGACAAAATCCAGCTCTCTTTGCAGCTTGTGGTAGTCCAATCCGGGGAAGTACTCCATCAGGTTCGTGGTAATGGGCACATTGGGGGTCCGCTTGCGCAGGATCGCCGTTTCGCTGTGTACATAGTCCATCATGTTCCAGGTGGTAAAGCGCCGCCAATCCAGCTTCAGGCCGTTCAGGCTCTGCTCCCCGTTATCAAACGGCGGCTCCACCTCGTCAAAGCTGTCGTAGTGGTGGCTCCAGAAGCTAGTCCACCAGGCATGGTTCAGGGCATCAATGGTATGATACTTTTCTTTCAGCCAGCCGCGGAAGCGCTCTTGGCACAGCGGGCAGTAGCATTCGCCGCCCAGTTCATTGGAAATGTGCCACAAGATCAGGCCGGGGTGATCGCCCACAGCGTCGATCAGGTGGTTCAGCAGCTCCTCTACCTTCTGGCGGTAGATGGGGCTGGTCAGGCAGTGGTTGTGGCGCATGCCCTGGTGGTCCCGTACACCGTTGGACTGCACGCGCAGCACTTCGGGGTATTTGCGTGCCAGCCAGTTGGGCTTTGCACCAGTGGGCGTTGCCAGCTCGGTATAAATGCCCTGGTCATACAGTCGATCCATGATCTCGCGCAGCCAAGTAAAGTTATATTCCCCCTCGCGCGGCTCATATGCTGCCCAGGCAAACACACCCAGCGTAACGCTGTTCATTCCGGCCTTTTTCATCATGCGGATGTCCGCTTCAAGAATATCCGGGCGGTCCAGCCATTGATCCGGGTTATAATCGCCGCCGCGCAGCATCACAGGGGCTTTGGTGATAAAGTTCATCGTGGATTCCCTTTCCTCTACACTGTAAAACATAAAACAAAAATTAGGAATCGGAAACCCGAAAGACGGAACTGGCGGTCTGCACCGAAATTCCTCATTCCTGATTTCCAATTCCTAATTATAGTAGATTCTGCAACTATTGTGCCATGTGCAGTTGATGCAAAGGTTTAGCCCTTTGCTGCACCGGAGGTAATGCCCTCAACATAGAACTTCTGCATGATGACAAACAGGATGGAGATGGGGATAGCCACCAAAACACCGCCTGCGCAGAAACGGGAGAAGTAGCTGTTGACCAAAGCCTTTTGCAGCATGTTGTACAGGCCGATTGCCACCGTCCAGTCCGTCGAAACGCCGGAGTTCAGGATCATCTTTGCCACAACAAAGTCGGTCCACGGCGTCAGGAAGGAGTTGATAATGGTGTACACCAGGATCGGGCGGGACATCGGGATGACGATCTGGAAGAAGATGCGCGCTTCCGAAGCGCCGTCCAGCTTGGCGGCCTCACGCAGTGCCACAGGCACCGTATCAAAAAAGCCCTTACAGATCAGGTAGCCCAGGCCGGAAGAGCCCGCGTATACCATGATCAGACCGGCGTAAGAGTTGGTCAGGTTCATGTACTTCAAAACAAAGTACACAGCGATCATGGCCAGAACGCCGGGGAACAGGTTGACGGTAACGGACAAGTTCTGCAGCAGCTTGCGGCCCTTGAAGCGGCAGCAGCTTATGGCGTAAGCCACCATCAACACAAAGCAGGTGGAGATCACACAGTTAAAGCATGCCACAACCAGGGTGTTCATGAACCAGCGCGGGAACTGTGCAACAGAGTCCGGCTGTGTCATAATGCTGACGTAGTTCCACATGGTAAAGCTTTCCGGCACAAAGCGGGTAAAGTTGATGCCCTTATCGGTGGAGAACGAGGTCAGCAGCAGCCAGGCGATGGGTACCAGCCAGATAAAAGCCAGCAGCGCCAGCACCAGATGGCGGATGACGGAGAAGATGCCTTTTTTCACTTTGCCCTGCTTGAGCTGCTTTTGCACAGCGGCAGAGGGTACAGCAGTGGTACTCAAGAGAACATCGCCTCCTTCTTATTGATAAAGTGGAAGCATACAACCGTAAACACGGCGCACACAATGAACACCATAATGCCCAGCACGGCAGCCATCTTGTAGTTGTAGTAATCCTGCGTCAAGCGGAACAGCCAGGTAACCAGCAGGTCAACTTCCTTTGCGTTGGACTGTGCAAGGGCCTGGTTCTGGGTTACAAACACACCCTGCGTGAGCAGGTAAATGACGTTGAAGTTGTTGACGTTCTTGACGAAATCCGTTACCAGAGAGGGACCCTGCACGCTGAGCAGGTAGGGCAGCTTGATGCGGAAGAACATCTGCACCGGGTTGGCGCCGTCAATGCGGGCGGCCTCAATCATGTCAGCGGGAATGTTCATCAGCACGCCGGTAGCGATCAGCATCTGGTACGGCACGCCGATCCAGATATTGATCATGATGATGGTGAACATGGCCCAGCCCGGCTGGGTCAGGAACGGAATGTAAGAAAGGCCCTTGTCTACCAGACCAATGTTCTGCAAAAAGCCCGTCACACCGGCATTGCGCATCATGGTGTTGAAAATGCCGTTGTTGGAGAAGAAGTTACGCACCAGAAGCAGCGTAACGAACTGCGGCACCGCAATGGTCACCATGAACAGGGTACGCCAGAACTTGGGGAACTTTGTCTTTTTGTCGTTGATGAACATTGCCATCAGAATGCCGCCAAAGAAGTTGGTAAAGGTGGCAAAGAATGCCCAAACCAACGTCCAGGTTAAAACCTTGGCAAAGGAATAACCAAACGTGGAGGTCATTCCGCCGCCGCCAAACAAGGTAAAGAAGTTGTTCAGCCCAACCCAGGTAAACAGTTCATTGGGCGGCATGTGCTGCTGGTCATAGTTGGTGAACGCAACGGCGATCAGGATGAACAGCGGCACAATGGTGAACACCACAACGCCCAGAACCGGCAGGGTGAGCAGGGTCACATAGAACTTTTCGTTCAGGTAAACGTTGATGTCCTGCACAAAGTTGTTGGTCTTTTTGCCAGCTTCACGGATCTTCTGCAGCTGATAGTTGGAAGATACCACCATCATGGCCGCCGCGATCAGTGCCGCGATCACGATAAAGGAGATCATGCTCATCAGCAGGATCTCAAACGAATTATCGTAATCGTTTACAACGTTTTTCATCGTGGCAACATCGAACACCATCTCCATTTTTACGGTGCCAAGGGTGCCGAACTTTGCCAGGTTGGGTACGCCAAAGAATGCCAGGAAATACAGCGCAAAGCCCTGTACAAATGTGACCAGAAGCGCCTTCATCAGCTGGCCGTGGCCAATGTAGCCCAGACCCCATACAAAGAAGGATAGTTTGGTAAAGATATCGCCGTGCACAAAGTCATGACCAAATTTCTGCAAAAAATTGGGTTCCTTTGGTTCCGTGTGCAGGGCCGCAGCAGCGGATTTTGCCACAGGAATCTCTCCTTTCCAACGCGGTTACGCCAAGCGGCCCACACGTGCCCGGCAACCGCTCCGGACCGTTTGTGGGCCGTTGTTTTAGTGTATCAATGCAGCTTTTTTCGTTTTAACAATTACTGGGTAACCGGTGCGGTGATGCCAGCAACAGCATCTTCAATCAGGGTCTGGGGATCCTTGCCATCGGGGTTGCCGTTAACACAGATCTGGCCGAGGGTTTCAGCAGAAGCCCAGTAGTTGCCGCCGACGCGCTGCAGGTTAGCGTACTCAGACTGAGCAACAACAGCGGTCAGAGCCGGAGAAGAAGCGGCTGCCAGAGCGTTGGTGTTGGAGGGGCCCTGTGCACGCTGCTGGAAGCGGAGGGTCTCGTTCTCTTCGTTGGTAACGTAATCAGCCAGCAGCATGGCAGCACCAACGTTAGAGCTGTGGGGGTTGACACCGATCAGTTTGAAGCCGGAGAAGGAAGCCATCTGGACCTGCTCACCGTTCAGGGTGTAGGTGGGCAGCTTGCAGGCGGCGTAGTTGTTGCCCCAAACTTCAGCAGCGTCGTTTGCACGCCAGGTACCGTTAACGCCGGCAACCAGGGTGCCGTCCTTCAGCTTGCCGGTGAACTCTTCGTCCTTCAGGGCAATGAAGCCGGGGTTCTTGCAGATATCAATGACAGCCTGGGTAACATCAGCACCCGGTGCTTCGTTCCAGTTGCAGACGGTGTTCACGCCGTCATCAGCCAGGCTCAGGTTCAGGCCAGCGCCAGCATAGAAGCTGTACAGGTACCAGCCGTTGGCAACGTCCATGGAAACTTTCTTGCCTGCGGCGGCTGCCTTTTCCAGCATGGTATCCAGGCTCTTAACGTCGTCCTCGGTGAAGAAGGACTTATCATAGAACATGAAGTAGCCGTTATCAGCGGTCAGGGGGTAAGCATACAGCTTGCCGTTCAGGGTTGCAGCGTCAACAGAAGCTGCAGTGTTGCGGCTCTTGATGTCGTCAGCGTTCAGCTGAACTTCCTGCAGGGCGCCTGCCTGAACCAGCTCGTTCAGCTGGTCATCAGCAAATGCGTAAACGTCAGCAGCGGCGGTGGGGTCGGTCAGGACGGTATCCTTTGCCTCAGACTCGGACTGAGTGCCGAGGTTGATGGTGATGGTGCCGCCGTAATTGCCGTATTCTTTGATAAAGTTATCAGCGATGGTGCGCAGCAGTTCCTGGTCTTCCTCGGCGCCCCACATGGTCAGGGTAACGTCGTTGGCGAAAGCAGCGGCTGCAGCCTGCTGCAGAACGTCACCATCGTCAGCTGCGGTGCTGTCGGTGGAGGCGGCTTCGCTGGAAGCTGCAGTGCTGGTAGACTCTGCAGCGGAAGAGGCAGTTGCGGTGTTGCCGCATGCTGCCAGGGACAGTGCCATCAAGGCAGCTGTTGCAAGTGCGAGTTGCTTTTTCATAATCATTCTCCTTCATCTGCTATATCACAAGCTTCTCAAGGTTGCGCATCATCGTTGCGCAGCTTTGTTTCACAACTTAAGGATACACAATTCTATTTTCAGTGTCAATGTTCATAATCAACATGTTTTGCCATGTTTTCTTGTGCATTTTTCACAGCCTGTTACACTTTTGTAACAATGTCGAATTTTGTATGCGCAACGTAGCGCAACTTTAGTACAGGCTTTTTAACAACAATCAGCCTTTCCTGGTGCACACGCTGTGCGCGCAGGAAAGGCTGTATCAATCATCATATTTTACAATATTGGTAATATTATCTATTTTGTGGACTCGCGCAAAATCACCTGATATCCCTGCATCTGGCGCAATGCGATTTGCTTGCCCGCCAAAATATCCAGCAGCATCCGGCATGCCGTGGCGCCCAGGCGCTCGCCGTCAAACTGAGCGGCCGAGATCTGCGGGGTTGAGCTGATCAGCAGCTCACTATCATAAAAGCTGGCCAGTTTCACCTGTTCCGGTACCTTGATGTGCCGGGCGCGCAGCTCCTGCAGCACCACGGCTGCCATGCTGTCATCCGCGCAGAGCAGGCATTCGGGCTTTTGCTCCAGCGCACCTTCCAATGCATCGATCCGCTGTTCGCTGGTTTCAATGCCAGTCCAAATCAATTTCTGGTCCACCTGCACCCCACAGTCGGAAAATCCGCGCAGGTAGCCGCGCAGCCGGTCCGCGTTGACGGTATAGTCGGTGCAGCCGCCCATATAGGCAATGCGGCGCATGCCCAGCTGCAGCAGCAGGCGGGTCATCTCGGCGGACGCTCCTACCTGGTCGTTATCCACCTGGGGCACCTTATCGTCATCCACGCGGCCAATGGCCACAAAAGGCACATTGTGGCGCTGCAAAGTCTGCACACATTCATCGTGCAGCATCGTACGGGACAAAATCACGCCATCCACCTTGTGGGATTCCAGCTGGCGTTCCAGCTGGCCTACATCGGTTTCTCCCGCATAGCACAGCAGCAGGTCATACCCGCGCTGAGCCGCCATGTTCCACACACCGCCCATGCACTTGCGCAGGAACGGCAAGTCCAGCCGCATAAAATGCTTGGGGATCACCAGCGCAAGGTTGTTGGTTGGGCCCTGTTGCGCAGTGCGCAGCGGCGCAGCGGCATCCTGGCGGCCCTTGCCGATATAATCGAACACACGCGCGCGGGTAGCCTCGCTCACGCGCCCCTTGCCGGATATTGCGCGGGATACCGTTGTTTTTGATATATCCAATGCCTCCGCCACTTCCGCGATGGTCACTTCATCACGCTTACCTGCCATTCAGCCCCCTCCTTTTCCCATGTTGCGCAGGCATTGCGCACTAATAACAGCATATGTGTTTGTTGTACATTTGTCAATCTGCAAACAGCACAAAAAAAGCCTGCCAGATTTGGCAGGCTTGCCGCGCAGTACAGCCGTTCCAAGCATAGGCGTATGTCCGCCGCCCGGAATCTCTTCCGAAATTTTTCTTGTATTAAAAATTCTGTTGGGAGCATAGGGGCGCACATTGTGCGCCCCACGCCTTGACATAGCAACGCACATTTATGTCATGCACATGGCAAACGTTCGTGGGCGAACGCTGTTCGCCCTTACGGAGCATCTTTGTTTTCCTGACGTTTTCGATAGGTGTTGTGCTGCTTATGGCAACACCGCACAATTCCCGCCTTGCGGCTTAAGCACCGCTCCGGCAGCTGCGGCACGGCATCTGCCGCACCTCGCTCGCCGTATCGGCACTTAGAATTATGCGGTATTGCCCTTATTTTTTCTGCGGTTCGCCGTTGGCAATGTCGCGCACAACCTCACCCGCAATGATCAACCCCGCGGCGGCGGGCACAAAGGCGTTGCTGCCGGGAACCTGGCGGCGCTGGGTACATTTGCGGGCCGTGTCGGGCGGGCAGATGCAATGGGTGCGGCAGCTGATGGTCGTATCATCAATGGGGGTCAGTGCAGGCTCTTTGGAGTATACCACCTTCAGGTGCTTGACCCCGCGCTTGCGCAGCTCGGCGCGCATTACGCGGGCCAGCGGGCAGACGGAGGTATCGTAAATATCCGCAACTTCCAGGGCGGAAGCATCCAGCTTGTTGCCCGCGCCCATGCAGCTGATGATGGGCGTGCCCGTTGCCTGCGCCTGCATGACCAGTTCCAGCTTGCCCTTTACCGTGTCGATGGCATCGACCACATAGTCGTACTGGCTGAAATCGAACTGGTCGGCGGTGTCTGGCATGTAGAACGTCTTGTAGGTGTTCACCACGGCGTCCGGGTTGATATCATGGATGCGCTCTTCCGCCACATCCACCTTGTATTTGCCCACCGTTTTGCGGGTGGCCAGGATCTGGCGGTTCAGGTTGGTCAGGCAGACCTTGTCGTCATCAATCAGATCCAGCGTGCCAATGCCGCTGCGTGCCAGTGCTTCCACCGTATAGCCTCCAACACCGCCAACGCCAAACACGGCCACACGGGCGTTGTACAGACGCTCCATTGCCTCCTTGCCAAACAACAACTGCGTTCTTGAAAACTGATTCAGCATACTGCCTGCTCCCCCACGGTTTTGTAAATTAACAAACAAATGGGCGGGTTCGCGCCCGCCCAACCTATCAAATCGGTAGTCTTTTCAAATTATAAAGCGCAGCATACAAAAAGTCAAGGGGAAGCCCTGCGCAGAGCTTCCCCCCTGACATATGTTTTGCATTTTACAGCTCGCTGCCGTTTGTGGCGATCACATGGGCGTACCACGCAGCGGAATCCTTGGGGATGCGTTCCATGGTGCGGTAGTCCACATAAATCAGCCCAAAGCGCTTGCTGTAGCCTTCGGCCCACTCATAGTTATCCATGATCGACCAGTAGGTATAACCGATCAGCGGATAGCCCTCCTGCAAGGCGCGGCGGGCGGCCAGCAGGTGGCGGTGCACATAATCAATGCGCTGCGGGTCGTGCACTTTACCGTCCAGCATCACAAAATCTGTATTGGCCATGCCGTTCTCGGTAATCAAGATGGGCCGGCCATACCGCTGGTTCAAAAAGCGGATGGCCCAATAGATGCAGTCCGGCGTGATGGGCCATTCCATCGCAGTGCGCGGGCTGCCTTGCCAGGTGTTGGCGGTATACTCGCTGCCCGGCTGCTGGGCCGCGCAGGCATTGTAGACGTTAAAGCCCAGGTAATCCAGCGGCTGGTGCAGCAGCTCCAGTTCCTGCGGGGTGAACACATCCGCCCCCAGGGCTTTGGCCATCGGCTCCGGCACCCTGCCCAGCAGAACGGGGTCGCACCACCAGCTGATGGAATAGCAGCCTTCCACCTCCATCGTCCGGCGGTAAGCTTCGGCGATGGCGGCTTCGCTTTCATCCCCGCAGGGCGAAAACACCGGTCCGGTGGGAGCATACCCCACCTTAGGCGGCGAATGATGTGGCGCGGCCCGTCCGCGGGACGATGCAAGCATCGTCCCCTACAAATATTGGCAGCGTTTATAGCAACCGGCAGGGTCTCTCCCCGGCGCGATGAGGGCATCGTGCCCTGCAGATCAAACCGCCGGGCCTGGCCCTTACCGCAAAATTCCTAATTACTCATTTCTAATTTTCCCATCCAACTCCTCACTCCTACCCCCTAACTCATTTCATGAGCATTTCCGCCGCCTTCGCCAGCTCCGCGTTCACCGCATCGGCTTCCGCTTCGCTCTTGCCCACGGCGGACAGATACACTTTGATTTTCGGCTCGGTGCCGGAGGGGCGCACCATCAGCTTGTGGCCGCCCGCCAGGTGGTATTCCAGCACGTTGGCGCGGGGCAGGCCGGTGCCATCGGTATCATAATCCGCAACACGCTCCACCGCATAGCCCGCAATCTCTTTGGGCGGGTCGGCGCGCAGAGCCTTCATCAGGTTCTGCATGGTGTACATGCCGGTTTCGCCCTCAAAGGCAAAGCTGCACAGGGCGTTGCGGTAATAGCCAAACTCTTTGTACAGCGCTTCAATGGCATCCAGCAGCGTCATGCCCTGCTGGGCATACCAGGCGGCGGCTTCACACACCAGCAGCGTGGCGTTCACGGCATCCTTATCCCTCACATGTCCGCCGGACAGGTAACCATAGCTCTCCTCAAAGCCAAAGATATAGCGTTCCACATGGCCCTCTGCTTCCAGCTTGCCGATCTGCTCGCCGATGAACTTAAAGCCCGTCAGGGTGCGGCGCAGCTCCACGCCGTACTTTTTGGCAACCGGCGTTGCCATATCAGTGGAAACAATGGTGGTCACGGCCACGGGATCCTTGGGCATGGTGCCGCGGGCCAGGCGGGTACGGCAGATATAATCCAGCAGGATAATGCCCATCTCGTTGCCGGTGATCAGCCGGTAGCCGCCCTTGCCGTCCGGCACAGCGGTGCCGCAGCGGTCACAGTCGGGGTCGGTGCCAAGCAGAAGATCCGGGTGTGCTTTATCGCACAGTTCCAGTCCCTTCTGCATGGCTTCGCGGATTTCCGGATTGGGATACGGGCAGGTGGGGAAGTTCCCATCCGGTGTTTCCTGCTCCGGCACCACCGTCACATGGGTCACACCCAGCTTGGCCAGCAGTTTTTTTACGCACTCCAGTCCGGTGCCGTTCAGCGGGGTGTACACCAGCTTGAGCTGCTCAATGCCGGTGCCATCGCCAACGCGTTGGTCATATACAGCCTGTACAAAATCATCCAGGCATTTGTCGTCAATGCTTACAATGCGGCCTGCCTGCACACCGGCTTCATAATCCACCAGCTTTACGCCGTCAAAGCAGTCCACTTTTTCGATTGCAGCCAGAATTTTATCTGCCACTTCCAGCGTGATCTGACAGCCATCGGTGCCATACACTTTATAGCCGTTGTACTTGGCTGGGTTGTGGCTGGCTGTAATGCAGACGCCTGCCCCGCAGCCCAGATAGCGCACCGCCCAGGAAAGTGCGGGCGTGGGCTCCAGCCGCGGGTACACGCAGGCGGTAATGTCGTTTGCCGCCAGCACGCGGGCAGCTTCACGGGTGAACAGTTCGCCGTTATTGCGGCTGTCATGCGCAATGGCGATCTTTTTGGGCAGGTCGGTCGCGTTCAGGTAATCGGCCAGGCCCTGGGTGGCCTTGCGCACCGTGTACAGGTTCATGCGGTTGGTGCCCGCCCCCAGCACACCGCGCAGGCCGCCGGTGCCAAATTCCAGGTCACGGTAAAAACGGTCCGTGATAGCGGCATCATCCCCGGCAATGCCGTGCAGTTCTTCCGCCACAGCGGTATCCAGTTCCGGTTGGGCCAGCCAACGGTCATACAGTTCTTTCGCTGTATTCATAACAGCACCTTCTTCCTCAAAGTCAGTTTCAGGAAGTGTTCGTTATTTATCAAACATTTACACAGCCTTATTATAGCAGATACTTGGCCGCAAAAAAAGCCGCGGCGGGCAAAAATTTTACCAGCCGCGGAAATTATACATTTTGGGCAATACCGCATAATTCTAAGTGCCGATACGGCGAGCGAGGTGCGGCA
>OGYP01000973.1_pt1 | contig 14193 bp, 9 predicted proteins | sample 1576571 | NCBI WGS metagenome assembly OGYP01 (sample SAMEA3541559, study PRJEB24748) | human gut metagenome | biome: human gut; feature: human-associated habitat; material: faeces | place: China | collected 2012
GTTTGCGAAAGATACAAGCCGCAAGGTAAAGGCCGCTTTCAAAGCAAAGTTTGCCACAGGACAGCGTATCGGCGCCTATGCTCCCATCGGGTACAGGAAACACCCGGAAATCAAAAACAAGCTGATAATCGACGAGGAAACCCGCTGGATAGTGGAGAAGATTTTTGACCTTGCTATTCATGGCAGAGGGGCGGCCAGTATCACAAGAATACTGATTGCGGAAAAGGTTCCCACACCGGGATTTATCAACTTCCAGCGTGACGGGACTTTTGCAAACATCTATGCGGGTGCGCCGGAGGAAAAAAGCTACGCATGGACGATAGCCCAGGTCAAGAGCATTATGAAAGACGAAACCTATATCGGCCATACCATTCATTACCGGGAAACGAACATTTCCTTTAAGAACAAGCGGAGGGTACGCAAGCCCCAAAGTGAATGGGTGCGGGTGGAGAACACGCAGGAGCCGATTATCAGCGAGCAGGTTTTCCGGCAGGTACAGGAGCAGATAGCAAACCGCCGCAGGAAGTGCAAGGATGGTACAACGCAGATTTTTTCCGGATTGGTAAAATGTGCGGATTGCGGCTGGTCGCTGTCCTATGGGGAGAACAGGCAGAACAGCAAGCCTTACGGCCATTATCATTGTAGCAAGTACGGGCAGGGCACACGCCAATGCTCCATGCACTATATCCGTTATGATGTGCTTTATGCCTATGTCCTCTCCCGTCTGCAATACTGGTCGGGGCTGGTACAGCATGATGAAGAACGGCTCTTGAAGCAGCTGTTAAATGCCACTGATAAGGGACAGGCTGCCGCAAGAAAGAAGCAGGCCGCAGAACTGAAAAAGGCAGAGAAGCGAAAAGCCGAAGTCGATACTTTGTTTGCCCGGATGTATGAGGACTGGGCGGCGGGGCGTATCACGGAATACAACTTCTCTATGCTGTCCGGGAAGTACCAAAGCGAACAGGCTGAACTGGACGAAAAGATTGAACAGCTTCAATCCGCTATCGCCACTGAAAGCCAGAACGCCGTAGACGCAGAAAAATGGATTGCCTTGATGAAAGAGTGCGTCAATCCAACAGAACTGACCGCCGAACTTTTGAATACGCTGATTGAAAAAATCGTTGTCCATGAAGCGGTCAAAGGTGAGGACGGAAGCCGGGAACAGGAGGTAGAAATCTTCTACCGCTTTATCGGCAAAATTGATTGAATGATACCAATATCTTTAACTATGTGATACCGGCAATGCTTACCCCGACATTTCTCTGTTGGACGATCTGGCGGCTGCGCTGTCGGTATCTATTGAGGAGCTTTGCTGCGGCGAGCGGATTGCCTTTCCCTCTGTGGACACCAACGCGCTCCTCAGCGATGTGATCTGCGAAGCCCGCCAACAGAAAAAAGACAGAGCCGCGAAATGGCTTCGCATCCTCTGTCTTAGTATTTTTTCCGTGATCCTTCTTGCGTTTCTCTTCTTTACTGGTGCGTTCTTATTTATACAAAATGAAGCAAATTTAGACGAAGCACTCTTCACCCTGGCTTTGGGTGCCTTTGCCATCGGGCTTATGCTTTTCCGGTACGGGATTCCGATCCTTCTGCTTGCCATCGCTCTACCGCCGTTACTTTGCAGACGCCTCCGGCAGCCGGCGAAGACCATCGTCTGTATCCTGCTGTCGGTTCTGTCCGTCCTCTGGCTGATCTTTGGCGGACGCTTTCTCTGGTTCCAGTTATTCTAGCCTTTCCATCGTTTTGCATAATCTTTCCGTCCGCTGACGATGGCAGAATAAGCATCAAAAGAATTTTATTCCTAATTACTTTCCAAACAGTGTACTCAAAATTCCTCTCTTGATGACCTGGGCGCCGGTGTTAATCAGCTGGCGTTCGATCTGGGCCTGTCGGCGTTCCGCTGCCTTTTCCTTCTTTTTCTGTGCTGCTTCCCACTCTTTCTGTTTCTGCTTTACGGCGGATTCCTGTAGCTTGGCCTGCTGCTTTGCCAGAGCTTCCTTATCCTTCTCCAGCTGTGCCCGCTCTGCTGCCAGCTGCGCCGCTTTCGCCTCATGCTCCATGGTATCTGTCAACACTTCGTAAGCAGAAATATTGTCCACCGCCTCATCGTAGCGTCCCATGCCGTCTCTCGCCATCAGATTCCTGCGCTCCGTCTCATCCACAGGTCCCATAAAGCTCTGGGGGCAGATGATGGAGGTACGCTGGGCGATGCCGGGCACGCCGTTCTCATCCAGGAAGGATGTCAGCGCTTCTCCTACACCTAACTCCATGATGACTTCCTCTGCCTTAAACGCCGGATTAGCCCGCAGAGACTGTGCTGCCGCCCGGACAGCCTTCTGCTCAGCAGGGGTATACGCCCGGAGGGCATGCTGTACCCGGTTGCTTAACTGTGCCAGTACGGAATCGGGGATATCACTGGGACTCTGGGTCACAAAATAGATGCCCACACCCTTGGAGCGGATCAGCTTCACCACCTGCTCGATCTTCTGCACCAGTATCTTCGGTGCATCAGCAAACAACAGGTGTGCCTCATCGAAGAAAAATACCAGCTTCGGCTTTTCCAGATCTCCCGCCTCGGGAAGCTTCTGGAATAATTCTGACATCATCCATAACAGGAAGCTGGCATACAGTGTGGGATTCTGCACCAGCTTTACACAATTCAGCACGTTGACGATACCCTTGCCGTACACATCCGTATGCATCCAGTCATAAATATCCAGATCCGGTTCTCCGAAAAAGAGATCTCCGCCCTGATTCTCCAGAGGCAGTAACGCCCGCAGAATACCGCCCACGGACTGCCTGGAGATACTTCCGTAGGTGGTCAGATAGTCATCCTTGTGTTCTGCCACATAATTCAGCAGAATACGCAGATCCTTTAAGTCGATCAATAAAAGTCCCTTGTCATCCGCGATCCGGAAGACAATATTCAATACACCTTCCTGCGCAGCGGTGAGCCCCAGAATACGAGATAAAAGCTCCGGTCCCATATCGGAGATGGTGGCTCTCACCGGATGGCCGCCCTCCTGATAGATGTCCCAGAAGCAGACCGGATAAGCCTTATAGGAAAAACTGTTGCGGATACCGAATTTATCAATCCTCCTGTCCATGGATTCCGAAGCCACACCGGCTGTGGCAATGCCGGAGACATCCCCCTTCACATCACACAAAAAAACCGGCACTCCCGCATCTGAAAAAGATTCTGCCATAGCCTTCATAGTGATCGTCTTGCCGGTGCCGCTGGCTCCTGCGATCAGTCCATGGCGATTACTCATATTCAGCTGCATATTCACACGCTGGCCATCTGCCAGGCCCATATAGATCTGTCCATCTGTATACATTGTTGTCCCTCATCCTCTCTTTTCTATCTCAGACTTCCTGCTGCCCTATCCCGTGGGGATATCAATAGAAGATATCTTCTACGACTTTTTGAAACGTTTCTTCCCCGTCATATGCTCCACTTTCAGGCAGAATATCTCCGTCATGGCTACGACTTCCGGTCGGAATACGAAATTCTCCGTTCTGTCAGGATAGTACTGCTTCATCAGAAGATTCAATGCTTTCTGTTTTTCCGCATCCGACAGGATCTCTATAGTTCCCTGACCGATCACGCTCTCGTATTCCATGGTGCACTGGCAGCCATCTTCTTTCTCCGACAGCACCAGTCTGTGGGAGCAATCCATCTCGAAGCTTGCCCTGACATCCTTACGGATCAAGTCATATTTTTTTCCTTCTTTTGCCCCGTGAAAATAGAGTGTCACTCTGCCGTCCGTCTCTTCCATTCCGAAATTCAACGGCAGAAGATACGGATAGCCATCCTCATCATTCAGTGCAAGTCTGCACACATCACACCTCTTCATGACATCTGTCATTTCCGAAAATTCTGTAATCTCACGATCGTTACGACGCATTGTATTCCTCCTGTGCTGCATTTTGTTTTTCTGTCAATATCTGTGCGCCCGACAGGCTTTGCGGCATATAAATGCCGGGTAAGCCATCATTGGAATTTCATATACTCTTTCACAGATATATTTACTATAGCGCATAAACAAGATATAATGCAACTATATCCTTCCGTAAGGAATTTTGAAAGGAGTTTTATTTTGCAAAACAAAGTATCCCATTGTTCTATTTTCCCACCGGATCTCAGTGCTCTGACGCTGCATATCCTCGCTATGGCGTTCATGTTCTGTGATCACCTGTGGGCTACCCTCGCCGGAGATGCCTGGTGGCTGACCGGCATCGGCAGACTGGCATTTCCCATGTTCGCCTTTTTCCTGGTGGAAGGCTTCTTCCATACCCATGATAAGAAAAAATATTGCATGCGCCTGCTTCTTCTGGCCATTCTGTCTGAGCTTCCCATCAATCTGATGTACAGCGGGCTGTTATTCTATCCATTTCATCAGAACGTGATCTGGACACTGCTCACAGGCTTCCTGTGTATCTGGGCAATGGATACCCTACGGAAAAAATGTCCGGTCTGGCTGTGGATTCCGGCGATTCTGCTGCTATCTGCAATAGGCTACGTGCTGGCAACCCTCCTCATGTTCGACTATTACGGGGAAGGCGTTCTGACCGTTATCGTATTCTATCTCTTCCATGGGAAAAAATGGTGGCAGCTTGCCGGACAATTTGCCGGGCTCTACTGGATCAATGTCATGCTGTTGGCAGGAATGCAGCTTCCATTACAGCTTTTCGGTCATGCCTTCGAAATTTCAGAACAGGGGCTGGCGCTGTTGTGTCTGCCGCTTCTGTGGTGCTACCATGGACGCCAGGGCGCGCATAACCGCAAGATCCAGCTTGCCTGCTATGCCTTTTATCCGGCACACATGCTGGTACTGGGGATTCTGTCAAAGCTGATTTTTAGTTAAAACGATAGTGCTGACAGAAAGTCTATTCCCTGAAATAGAAAGACTCCCGATGGAATCATTCCACCGGGAGTTCTATATTTTTACTCTAAATTTCTAAATTAGTACTGCTTCACCTGTTCTTCGCCGTTCATGACACGCAGAGCCCCCTGAGCCAGAGCTAACAGCTCGTCCTCACCGGGATATACGGTCACCGGAGCGATCCAGCCGCATCTCTCTTTCAGCTTAGCCACTACATCCTCACCATAAGCAATACCGCCGGTGATAACGATCTGGTCTACCTTGCCGTTCAGCACACAAGCCATAGCACCGATATCCTTGGCTACCTGTAACAGGAATGCCTGCTTCACCTCAGCTGCCTTGGCATCGCCTTCATTGGCACGCTTAGTAACTTCACGCATATCGTTGGTACCCAGGTAAGAATTCAGGCCGCCCTTGCCGATCAGCTTTGCACTGATCTCTTTCTCAGTATATTTTCCGGAGAAGCACATTTTTACCAGTGCTGCACAGGGTACACCGCCTGCACGCTCCGGAGAGAATGCACCGTCACCGTCAAATGCACTGAATACGTCTACAACCTTGCCGTCCTCATGTGCGCCTACGGATACACCGCCGCCCATGTGCACGACTACCAGACGTAAGGACTCATAAGGCTTGCCGGCCTCTTTTGCATATCTCTTGGCAACTGCCTTCTGGTTCAGGGCATGGAAGATACTTCCTCTGGGGATCTCTTCCAGACCGGAATATCTTGCGATGGGCATCAGCTCATCTACTACAACGGGGTCTACGATGTAAGAGGGAACGCCGATCTCATCACCGATCTCTCTTGCCAGAATACCGCCTAAGTTAGAAGCATGCTGACCCTGTACACCTACTTTTAAATCCTCCAGCAGATCATCGGTTACCGCATAGGTACCACTGGGGATGGGCTTTAACAGACCGCCACGTCCTACGATCACGTTGAAGCTCTTCAGATCGCAGTTCTTCTCTGCCAGCAGATCGGTAATGATCTTCTTACGGAAATCCTTCTGTTCGAAAATAGTATCGTATTTGGAGATCTCCTCGGTAGAATGTCTCAGGGTTTCTTCAAATAATAAGTTCTCATCCTCAAATACACCGATCTTGGTGGAGGTGGAACCGGGGTTGATGATCAGACTCTTGATTGCCATTATGTGTTTCCTCCTATATTCACTCTTATATTCGCTCTTATGCTTTACCGCTTTGTCCACTACAGCATCTATACCTGCCGACAGCAGTTCTCCCGCAGCTTCCACAGCGACTTCGATCACGATATCCATAGCTTATTTCTGATTCTTTTTCATCTCTTCTGCTACAACTGCAGCCAGTGCCAGGGAGTATACCTTGGTCTCGAAGGTATCGGAACGGCTGGTCAGGACTACGGGTACCTTGGTACCGGTCAGGATGCATCCGTTCTTTACTTTTACCATATGTACGATTGCTTTGTATACCAGGTTGCCGGCATGGATATCCGGGAACAGCAATACATCTGCATCACCCTGGATCTTACGTTCGGTTGCGCCCTTATGCTTGGCTGCCTCGGGATCGATTGCCAGATCAAGAGACAGCGGGCCGTCTACGATACAGCCGGGGATCTGTCCTTCTTCACACATCTTAGTCAGTTCTGCCGCATCTACGGTAACGGGCATCTTGGGATTTACAACCTCAACTGCTGCTAAAGGTGCTACCTTAGGCTCTGCAACGCCGCAGGCATTACATACCGGAATGGTGTTCTTGATGATCTGAACCTTCTCCTCCAGTGTAGGATAGGTCATGAATGCAACATCGGTCAGGAACAGAAGTCTGTCAATGCCGGGAATCTCAAATACACATACATGAGACAGGGTTCCACCGGTACGAAGGCCTACTTCTTTGTTCAGTACGCTCTTTAAGAAGTTCTTGGAGTCGATCAGGCCCTTCATATACATATCTGCACGGCCGTCATGTGCCAACTTTACAGCTTTCAGGGAAGCTTCGATCATATCCGGCTCATTGATGATCTCATAATCGGAGAGGTCCATATTCAGTCCGGCTGCAATCTCACGGATCTTTGCCTCATCACCTACCAGGATTGCATCTGCAATGCCCAGTCTCTTGGCCTCATGTACAGCTTCCAGTACTGCACTGTCCTGTGCTACGGAGACTGCGACGGTCTTCTTCCCACACTCTTTTACTTTTGCTACGATGTCATCAAAATTCATTTTCTTCCATTCCTTTCCGCCCCTCGTGGGCTCCAAGTATGAATACATTCCACACATTATTCGCAAAATCGCACGATAAATCGTGCTTTCGCTGCTGCGCAGCTATTTTTGCTCATATGTGTGGCGGTGACTCTATTCGAGTCACCTAAAATCAAGCAAAACTGCTTTTTACATGCAAGCATGACAAAGCAGTCCCACTTGATTTCATTGTCTTCCGAATAGTCACTCTAATCGTTAAAATAATAACACACTGGAATACAAAAATCAAGCTACTATAACAAATATAGCCACCTCTAAATGAGGTGGCTGATATCTGCCAGGGTCGGTACGCAGGCGTACAGACATTTTTTTAATTTTTCATCCGGCTGTGTCTGATCCGGCACCATCACAACCTTACAGCCGGCGCGGTAAGCACTCATGACTCCGTTGGGAGAATCCTCCACGGCCATGCACTCTTCCGGTGCCAGTCCCAGCTGCTTGCAGGCATAGAGATAAATATCCGGGGACGGCTTACCTTCTGCTACCATAGTGGCCGAAATCAGTTTCTCAAAATACGGCCGAAGTCCTGCCATCGCCAGATATTTTTCCGTCCGCTCCAGATCCGTCGCTGTGGCAACCGCTGCGGTGATATGCCTTTTTTTCAGATCTTCCAGAAGCTCCACGGCACCGGGCTTGCATTTGATGCCATCCCGGTCCAGTGTTTCTTCCATCATCTCTTTTCGTTTGTCACGCACCACATAATAGTCAAAATCTTCACCGTACCAGTCCTTGAGCTGTCTTGGGGCAAAGGGGCGTCCCAGACTGCGCATCGTAAGTGCCTGCTCATCTGTCATGGTATACCCACAGGCTGCCAGTGCCTTCGGCCAGAAAATACGGTAATATTTTTCGGTATCGATCAGCGTACCGTCCATGTCAAATAAAACTGCCTGAATCATTGTTATTCCTCTGCGTCAGCCGTCTGTCCGGCATCTTCTTCTGCGTCTGTTTTGCCGCTCTGGTCCTCGTCAGCTTTTCCGGCTTTCCGGTCACGTTTTGCCGCCTTGCGCGTCTTCCGGCGTTTTGCCGCTTTTTTCCCTAACAATACGATCAACAGGATCACGACTGCACCACCGACGATGCAAAGTACGATCAGCAATGTATGACTGCCCTCGGCCTCTACCGTGCGGAAGCTGCCGGGCACTTCCATGGTAAACTGTCTATAGCTGCCGATCACAGTGGATTCCACTTCCGTGTACTCTCCATCCTGTGCTACCTCTATGACAGTGTTATCCGCATCCTCACAGTAGACACGCAAGGTTGCTTCTCCGGTATAGTCCGGTGCATCCTCTTTCATCGAATTGGTCATGGATACTGTATAAGTATTTCCCTCTACCTGCAGATGCAATGCTGCATTGGGATAGAAGTTGCCTTCTGCCATAACCAGTGCCTTATTGTTATCGTTTTTCTCTGCGGAAGCAATGGATGCGGTCCATTCCTCATACTCTGCTTCCAGCACTTTATTACCGGTAATATCACTGAAATCATAATCCGGCCATACACCGTAATAGCCATCCTTCTCCGGTACTTCCGGAATCTGGTCTGCCGACAGATAATCCCCGTAACCGCATTTATAGGAAGCCACTTCTACACCATCCGCCTGGAAGGTAATGGTAAACTGTGAGAAAGCGTCCGGAACGTCTTTGCTGCAGAATTCCTGGTAGGACAACGGGGTAGCACCGCCCTGATAACCAATGCCGTCTACGCCACCGGCTCCGCCTTCCACATAATAGTTGCCATACAGAGTTCCATCATCACTGACTTTTCCGGCAATGCTGCCCTGGCCTTCGCCGGACATATCCAGATCATTGTACGCATAGCTGTAGAAAATATCACAGCCTTCTCCGGCAATACCCCCGATATTATTTTTACCGGTGATCCTGCCCATGCTGTAACAGCTGCGGATCGCATAGCTGGCAGATCCGGCAATTCCTCCCACATAGCTGCCTCCGGTACTCTCTACGGGTGCATAAGACTCACAGGAAATGACTGCGCCATATTCTGCTTTACCGACCACACCGCCGACATAGTCTTTTTTACCGATCACGTCTCCAAGGTTGCGGCTGTCTCTGATGACTGCCTTGACCGTCTGCTCCACATCGAAACTCTCCGTTCCGGTTAAAGTGATATCGTCCTCAGGGTCAAAATCGTATTCCGTTGCCACCTGTCCAACGATACCGCCCACATTCGTATCGGCTTCCACCGTACCGCGGTTCACACATAAGGTGACCTTTCCCTTCTGGAAGCTGGAAGTATCATAGCGCGCTTCTTCGGTTCCTTCCGGTTCTGCGGTGTCATCCTCCGCATCGGGATCTCCGGGGTTCACCTCTTCCTTGCTGGCTGACTCATCCGAAGTATCTTCTACAGAAATTCCTTCATACCGGAAGAGATCATCCCGGATTTCGCTGACCAGATTCCGCAGAACTCTGGCCTGATCCATCAGCTCATCCATGTGGGCACTGGTGCTGTCTGTCCCTGCTTCCAGTACATCCCCCAACTGACCCAACTGGTCAAAAGCCTTGTCGAGCCTGTCATTCAGTGTATCCAGATTATCTTTGATACCGCCACTGCGATCCGTGGAAGCATTCGTCATGTTATCCAGATGCTTGGTGGCATTCTCTCCGAATTTTTTCAGTGCCGATTTATAGCTCTCCGTATCGTTCGGTACGGTGATGGTAATGTTTCCTCCACTGACGTCATGATCGCCATCGCCACCCCAGTTACCATTCCAAATGTCATTTCCACTGATGGTAACGTCATGACTGTTGCCGTTATTCTTGTCATTATCCGCCTGCTTGTTCAGATCGTCATTCAGTACTTTCAGATCGTTGCTGACGCCGTTCAACTCCTGATTGTAAATATACCACAGATCATGAGCGGTCCCGGTCAGAGAACTTCCCGCATTGTTGGCATCCTTCAGGTTCGAACTGATACTCTTGGCAATACCGGATGCCTGTTTGCTATAGCTGCTCACATCCTTCTGGGTGGCATCCAACATATCCAGGAATTTGTCTGTCTCTGTATCCAGTTCCTTCAGCTTGTCACTGAGATACTGGATTTCCAGGAACGGCTCCATCTGACCCACGATACCGCCCACATCTTTTCTGCCCTGCACATATCCGGTGTTGGTGCAGTTCTGCAGATAGCCCTGATGCAGTCTGCCTACGATACCTCCGGTATTATAGCCTACATGCTGGTAGCCGATGGCCCCGGAATTGGAGCAATAATAAATCTTACCATCCGAAATACCTGCGATACCGCCGGTGTCCGTATGAGCTGCCACATTGGAGGTACTGTTGATCTGCTCCAGATTGTCCATGGTGATATCTTCCAGATCATAAGTCACTTCCGTGCTGTACGTATTGATATTGCCATTGTTGCTGCAGTTATTCAGAATACCGTGGTTGTTGCCCACAATACCGCCTGCGGAATGATTGCCGATCACATTTCCGGAGGATTCACACCGACGGATCTCTCCGCTCTCGGCATTGACTCCGGCAATACCGCCGACATCCGTATCACCGACCACATTTCCGGTAAATTTACAATTTTCAATGCTGCCATAGTTCACACCGACGATACCGCCGATCTGATCCTGACTTCCAGAGGGAGATACTTCCCCCGTGACCGTAAGGTTGCGGACTTTTGCTCCCTCCTGCACATAGCGGAACAATCCCACTGCCGAACCGTCTCCGGTCAGTTTCACATTGGAAATAGTAAAACCGCTGCCGTCAAAGATTCCTGCAAACGTAGGAATACTGAGTTCACCTGTCATGCTCAGAACAATGTCGTTCTGCAGCACTACTTTTTTATCTCTGGACCAACTGTCCAGTACACAGTTCTCCACCAGTTTCCGCAGATCCTCCTCCGTGCTGATCTCTATGACTGCATAATCCTGCTCCTTTATCGTGCTGCTATAACCGCTGCCGCCTCTGTACTGCTCATAGGTCAAAGTTTCTGCTGCATAGGCGGTGGCCGGTGTCTGCAGGATCAATGCTGCTCCCAGCAGGAAACATAATAATCTCTTACTGTTCATCCTCTGTTCCCTCGCTTTCTGCTGTTTTTTCTTTATCCGAAGCTTTCTTATCCGAAGCTTTCTTATCCGCAGCTTCTGTATCTGCTCCGGTTGCTTTCTGTCCGGCTGTCTCATCCTCCGGCAGCTCCTGGGCTTCCAGTCTGGGATAGTTTTCTTCCGGGGCATCGTCCCGCTCCTCCATCGTCACGGTATCCTTGGGACGCACCACCGCACCCATCTCACCATCAATGACACCGATGAAATCACCCTCCAACACACCATTGACATAACCCTTGATGTGACCGTTCATACGGATTCTTCCGGCGGAGGGCAAGGGCTTTGCCAGATCCCGTTTCAGTGTAAATGCTGTCTTCTGAATAATGATATCTCCGATCAGCAGTGTCTGCGGCAATGCCAGCAGTACCAACAAAATAGAAGTCAGAGTACCACGACCAAGAGCCAGTCCGATGGCCGCTACCGCTGCATTGGAAGATACATAGCTGATAATAAATCCCGCAGATACCAGCATGGATCCGCTGGTAACAATGGTAGGGAACGCCTGATTCAGTGCTTCGATGGCGGCTTCCTTGATCGGCATATAGGTCTTCAGATCCATGTAACGGCTGGTGATAACGATAGCGTAGTCGATCGTTGCACCCATCTGGATCGCAGATACTACCAGATATCCCAGGAAATATACATTTTCATTCAACAGATACGGCAATGAGAAGTTCATCCAGATACTACCCTGAATCGTTACAACCAACAGTACCGGCAGACCGGCGGACTGGAAGGTGAACAGCAGGATGATCATAACGAACAATGCTGTCAGCACCGTGATGATCGTATTATCCGTTGCGAAGGAATCGCCCAGATCCTTATCACTGGTGGCGTTACCGACCAGCAGAATGTCATCTATATTATAGAACTTTGCCACGGTATTACGGATCTGATCCAGTGCTGCTGTGGTCTCTTCTCCCTCATAAGGAACATTCAATTCCAGAACAAATCGGGAATTGTCTTCGCCCAGCAGCTGATCTTTCGCAATACAGATCTGGGAATAAGCATCCGTCAGAGTTTCTTCCAGATCATCGTCCAGTGTGATGTTGCCGCTTTCTTTCTGATCATAAATGAACAGGAACATATCAATAAACGGAACTTCGTATTCACTGACGCCACTGACCAGCGCACCATAATCGCTCTGATCCAGTGCATATGCCGAATACAACATATCCGCCACTTCAATATCCAGATCGATCAGTTCCGCAAACTGCCTGGGGGTCAGCTTATCCGTCAGCATATAGCCGTCCATGGCCTCGATATTGCCAAGTCCCTGACAGGATTTCACCACATCCAGCTTTTCCAGAGCTTTCAGTGTCTGTGCCTCTTTTTCATAATCACCGTTCGGCACAATGACCGCCAGCTGGTTCACCATACCGAATTCCTTATTTACCATGCTGACGGAGAATTTATTATCACTCATAGTACTGGATTCCAGAGTGTTGGTATCGTACACGTAGTTTGCCTTATTGGACAGGAAAAATGCTATAATAACACCTACGATCAGAATAGGCGGTATAATGTAGCGGGTAGCCACACAAAACTTACCGACTGCTGTGATCTTCGGAACGAAGCTCTTGTGATGGGTGTTGTCGATGGCCTTGGAAAAGGTCAACAACAGTCCGGGCATCAGGAAGAATACGGCTACCATACTGAAAATAATGGATTTTGCCAGAATGATACCCATATCATAACCAATTCTAAACTGCATGAACATCATGGCTACCATACCGGAGATGGTGGTCAGGGAACTGGAGGAAATCTCCGGGATTGCCTTACTCAAAGCAACAATCACAGCCTCTCTGGCATCCTTGTCCTCATGTTCTTCCATAAAACGGTGGGCCAGAATGATGGCATAGTCTACCGCCAGACCTAACTGCAGTACCACCGCGATGGAGTTCGTAACAAAACTGATGGTTCCGAACCAGTAGTTCGTGCCTTTATTCAAAATAGCTGCCACAATAAATGTAGTCAGATAAACCGGGATTTCCGCATAAGTCGTAGAGGTAAATAACAATACGGCTACGATAACCACTGCTGCCAACAACAGAATGACGATCATATCATTATTCAAGTCATCCGCGTCACGCTCTTCCTGACCGATATCGGAAGAATAGTAAACATCATAATCGGACAATGCATCCAATACCTCATCCAGATGCTGCTGTGTAGCTTCCGTGTCTGCTTCCTCATCAAAAGTGACAGACAATAAAGCCTCCATGTCATGATAATGATCCTCGGTGTCATCGAAATCCAACATGCTGACACCGTCCATCTCCTCCACCCGATCTGCCAGTTTCTGTGCCTCGTCAAACGTCACGTTACAGATCAGGATCCGGGCGGAGCCATACGTGGTAAATTCCGAATCCATCAGATCCAGTCCCCTCCTGGTCTCTGTGGTATCCGGCAAATATGTAGTCAGGTCATTATTGACCTTAACCCTGTTCATGGATAATACGCAAAATACGCACAAAACGATGAAGATCAGATAAAATCCTTTCCGCTTGTCCACAATAAGCGTGGCAAGCTTCATCATAAAGGAGTTATCTTTTTTGTCTTTCTCAGTGTTGTCTGCCATGGTTTCCTCCTGATATATTTCTCCCTTTGTACCCTTATTTATGTATCTGTTTTTGTATGCCTCTAGTTTAAAAGGTTTCCCCGCATCTGTAAAGACTTACTACAAAGATGAGAAATTGTATTAATGTCATTTAATGAACTTGTGTTGATTTTCTGCCACATGCAAAATATAATAATGGGGAAGAAAAAGCAAGCTACAGATTTTTTGTGATTGTTTATTTTTAGACATTTTCGCGATGTTCGTCTATTATTTTAGAAAAAATTCAGATTTGTATTACATATAGGAAATGATTTCTTCTTTTCCCGGAAAGGCTGGTGGATTGTCTTATGGAAAAAATGGATCGCCGTGTGCGCAAGACCCGGGCTCTCTTATTACAGGGTCTGGTAAAAATGTTGGAAACCCACGATATTCAGGATATCT
>OGYP01000975.1_pt1 | contig 14182 bp, 12 predicted proteins | sample 1576571 | NCBI WGS metagenome assembly OGYP01 (sample SAMEA3541559, study PRJEB24748) | human gut metagenome | biome: human gut; feature: human-associated habitat; material: faeces | place: China | collected 2012
CGTGCCGAAAATACTTGGCTGGAAGCGGCCCGGGAAAATAGGTCGATGCCGACATAAATAACCGATTAAGCTTTGCTTAGTCGGTTTCAATATTCCTCCATAGCTCAGTCGGTAGAGCACGCGGCTGTTAACCGCGGTGTCGTTGGTTCGAGTCCAACTGGGGGAGCCAAAAATCCCGTTCACTTTAGTGGACGGGATTTTACTTTTTACTTCTTACCTCTTCACTCTTACTTCAAATAAAGTTTGATACGGGATTTTTGGAAAGTAATAAGTAAGAAGTAATAGGAAATAAGTTAGGTGTGCCTACGGCACTAATTATAAACGCAAGGTTGATACCTTGCTCTTTTTATTTTATAGTGTTATAATCGTAATAGAAAAGGCGGTAATATTATGGCAGATAGTCCTTTGATTATAAAATCCAAAGAATTTGCTTTGCAGATAATTAAGGTTTGTAACTATGTAAAGCAAACTTAAAAGGAAAGTGTACTAACCAATCAACTTATCCGTAGTGGTACAAGTGTTGGTGCAAATATTCGCGAAGCGTTTTACGGTCACGGAAAAGCCGATTTTATCGCTAAACTTCAAATTGCTCTCAAGGAATGTTCCGAAAGCGAATATTGGATAGAGTTGCTTATAGAAAGCGGATATTACAAGGACAAAACAATGCTCAATAAATGCACGGAAGTCAAAAGAATTTTGATTTCTTCTATCAATACGGCAAAGGAGAACAAATGATAATCAAGGCTATTACCGCATCTAATGAAATGTGGAACAAAGTGAAAAATTATGCAGATAGTTGTTCGTGGAAAGCAGGAAAATCATTAGCGAGTGCTATGATGAACAATGGTTTTAAAGATTGGGAAAGAGTTATTGTCGCCTTTAATGATGATGAGATCTGTGGATATTGCACTGTTGCAATAACAGATTGTATTCCTGATGTACATTATACGCCTTATATTGGGTATTTGTTCGTTGACGAAAAGTGGCGTGGTAACAGGTTGAGTCAAAGGCTTATAATATATTCAATGTCATATTTAAAATCGATTGGTTTTGATAAAGTATATCTAGTGAGTGATCACGAAAATTTATATGAGAAATATGGATTTGACATTATTGATAGGAAAATGTCTCCTTGGGATTCGGAAGAAAAGATTTATTATCAAAAAATACAGTAGTACTTCATATATATTGGAATTGTAATTGTGCTATTCCGTCGCGTAATCACAAGAAAAAAGCACTTGCGAATGCAGGTGCTTTTTTCAGTTAAATTTGCCTATGGCGAGCGGTATTGCTACGCAGTGGTATTATGCTACGCATAGTGATATTGCCTGCGGCAGCTTTATGCGAATAAAATACCACTATGCCAACGGCGAATATCACTTTTGCGTTAGCAAAAATGTCACGCCGAGGGAGACTCGGCATATCACTCGTTTTTTCTCCTTAAATTTGAAAAATTTTTCCAAGATGAGTTTATAGATGCCAAACAGCAAATAATCCATTCCTGTTGGATTTGAACTCTCAAACAATTTAATATCAATAAAATCAGGCAGATAGAAATCGAAAAATCTATCTGCCTTTTTCATTCTTAAATCGGAGGGATGTAAGTACGCCCATTTTTACAGTTTTACATCACCGAATGTTATCTTTGCAGTCTTTAAATAGAGTAGTTGTATTTAGAATTATGCACTTTATTAGTCCGGTTCCTTTTTCTTACGAATAAGAGTGAAAATACATACTGCAAAAGGAATAAGGCTCGCTGCGCTGATACAGACGAGTTTATCGCCTGCAGTTTTCGGAATCTCGGGGCTCTGCATGTCTGCGGAAACGGACGAATTTTCAGCGACTGTAGGTTCAGTCGGTTTTACCGGGTCGCACGGCTCTGTCGGATTAGTTACAGGCGGTGCAACAGGTTTTAATTCTAAACCGTTTATTGCATCTGTAATTGCTTGTGTTTGTGCATCTACCTCTGCTTGCTCGGTGATGTTTTTATTTGACATATCAACTGCCAAAGCTTCGTCAACTTTTGAGAAATCCACATAGTCATCTCGATTAAGTGATTTTGCTTGTTCGACTGCTTTGTTGTACTCGGTATAATCGGCAGGCTTCAAAACAAGGTTATCCAAAGCGGCTTTGATTTTTGCTGTCTGCTCATCAACGATGTTTTGCTGTGCGTTTGACAATCCGCTTATGTCAGCCGAAAGGGCTTCGTCAAGCTCGGTCAAATCCGTGTACAAACTGCGGTCTATTGCATTTGCCTGTTCAACAGCTTTGTTGTACTCGGTGTAATCGGCTGACTGATATGTGGTGTTCTCCGTTACATTTGTACGAATTTCAATGGGGTCATAGCCTACATCGGTACTTGTTACAACACAATAATAATACTTTGCAGGGTAATCGGCAGGGTTAAACTCTTTGCCTGTTGCGTTTGGTATTGGAGTACCTGTGGTGTTATCATTCGTATCATTTGCGTACCACTGATAAGTACGGTTAAAGCCGATAACATCTGCGGTTAAAACACTGTCCGCATCGGTATATTTTTCGGGCAGTTGAGTAAGCACGGCAGTGTCCTGTGAGACTTCAATAAATGTGTGTCCGTTTTCATTTGCCCACTGCTCTGCATAAGTACCTTTAGTGCCGTACACCTTGTAATTTCTGCCCTTTGTATCTTTGGTACATTCTCTAAATGTTGAGGGCATAGAAATTATACATTCTTCTGTTTGTGGCAGACTTTTTGCCGATTCTAAATGTGAAAACTCAACTCGGGAAGTTGGATAAGTTCCAAAAGCATCTTGTTCGATTTGCGTTACGCTGTCTAAACAAAAAAAACGCGGTTCTGTATTACGGGGAAAATATGAACTAAAAGCTTGCTTAGGAACAGAAAGCAATAACGGCATATTTATATATTCTAAATAATCGCACTCATAAAATGCTCTTTGTGTAATCGTTTCAACAAATGGGAAATCTGCTTTTAATATTGAAGTACCGCTAAATGCATTGGCAGTCAAATTCGTAATTAAAGGCATATCAGCACTTGTTAGCCGAGAGCAAGATTCAAAAGTACCATTTCCGCCCCAAATTTCATTTATTATTTTGCATTGCGGAAAATATACCTTTTCCAGTCTTGAACATTGACCGAACGCACCGTCACCAATTTCTTGTACATCCGGACCATAAAAAGATATGATTTTTGAATATGAAAATGCTCCACTGTCTATTGTCTCAATATTTGGGAAATAGCCACTGCAAAACTTTGAAGCAAGATAGAAAGCATTGCCTTGAATATGTTTTGCGGCAGGAAATTCGACATTCATAATATTAGACTGCGAAAAAGCACTTGATTTGACAGTAATTATACCTTTACCACAAACAAATTCTATGGTGGAATTTTTTGAAAAAGCACCTGTAGGTATTTCCGTAACGGTTTTAGGGAGGATAAGCCCGATTACAGCATTAAATGCACCCTTATCAAATCCCGTTACCGTAACCCCATTTATTGTTTCGGGGACAAACAAATCTAAAACATTTCCCGTATAGCGTTTGATTATGCCGTCATTATCGATTTCGAAATTTTCATCGCTGTCTGTATGCTGAATGCGTGGTGTTGCCTCAACTTCATCGCTGTAATATCCGCCGTCCGCATAATATGCAACAGTACGAATACGGGTGCGCTGTGTAATTTCAAACGGTTCTGTATATATATTGGCATTCTCTAAAGTAGGGTATATACCGTCAGTTGTGTACAATACGGTTGCCTTTTCATTCGGGCAAGTGATTGTACAGATTTGTTCTCCAACATAGACTTTATTTTCTAAATTCAGTTCGGGTGCAATAATCTTTTCCAAACCAAGTGCGTTAGCAAACTGAATCATACCGATACCGTCATACAAAGAGTGATAATTATCCATATAAGCGCCTTGCAACGATTTCGTTTCGCTGTATCTTTTAACATCCAAAGATATTCCTTTTAATCGAGCATCTATTTCGTCAACCGTTATTTCAGGGGTAACAGATTTCAAAAGCGCACCTAAAGTGGCGGCATAAGGTGATGAATAAGAGGTTCCCGAAAATCTGGCATAACGATTTCCGGGAATCGCCACGGCGATATGCTCTCCGGGTGCAGAAATATCAGAATTCAAAGTCAAGTCATTCATAAATGTAGTTGTATTGTTAAAATCAGTAGCTGATACAGCAATGCATTCCGATATATTGGCGGGGTAAAGCGCCATATCCAGCATTCCGTGATTGCCTACAGGAGCAAATACAGGAATGTTTTCAGCGTAAGCTTTTAAAACACATTCTTGAATTAAAGACTCATTCGGAGAGGTTAGACTTACATTAATAATGTCACTTTGCTTTTCAATTGCCTTAAGAAGACCGGCACAGATTGTAGTAACAGTCAAATCATCATTGCTATCGCTGACTTTATATACAGCAACTTTCACATTTTTCGGTGAGTTATTGATAACAATGCTGCTGACAGTCGTTCCGTGATAAATTGTCTCAGAATCCATTTCATCGTTTGCGTTGCCTGAAGAGGACGCATTAAAATATGTTCGCTCTACCCGACCTTCAAAAATTTCATGGTTGTAGTCTATGCCTGTGTCCACAACACCGACAATAACTTCTTTCATAGGAATGTTTGACTTTGCAAGATATTCCTGCAATCTTTTTGACTGTGTTCTGTCACGGCTCCAATCGTTTAAAAATTCATCTTTTTGGATAATATCTGGGTTATCTGGGTCACTTTCATATCTACAATTGGAACAAACCAAATCAATGTCTACTTCTAATATGTTTTTTCTTTCTGCAACTGTCCATATGCATACATAGCCACTTCGGGACTTTCATATTGCAAAATATGAAAGTCCTCAAAGCCGCTGACATCCTCTAACGCGCCGCATTTGTCAAAATTACCATCAGCACGAATAATCAATCGGGCTGTTTGAAAATCCTGTAAGGTATATTCAGTTTCAGTGCTGTCTGTGACTTCTTCTGAATTTCGAGCAGAAAAAGCTTGAATTTGTGCCGTTTCATCCTCTTCGGGGGCAACAAACTCTTTCCCCTTATCATACTCATGTGTCAGTTCAACAATGCCGTCAATGAAATTGTTTATTCCTTTTGACTCTTTTTCTTCCTCCGCATAAACGGCAAAGCCTGTAAGTGCAGATGACATTGCAATAACAAATGCAATTAAAATACTTATTGCCCTTTTCACAAATTCCAACCCGCCTTTCAACCTACTTTACATTTTGCTTGCAAGGTAATCATAACATAAATCCTATTTAATTTTCAACAATTCATTATTTGCAACTTGAAAATTTAATTTTATCTACTAATATGATTATTATCGTTAGTTCAAGTCCTCGTTACAATTTGCAAAAGGTATCTCTTTTATATCATCTTTACAAAAATCCTCATTCGAAAGAATGGGGATTTTTACTTTTTTGTTTTATGTTTTTGTGTTACAATAAATAAAACAAAGTTTGACATCGGAGTGTAGTAATGAACAGTACGGTAAAAAAAGTAATGACGCTGTTTATGGCGATAGGTGCACTGTTTTTTATTATCGGCTGCGTTATAGGTTTCAGGTCGCTTAACCGCAAAAATATGACTGCTGCCGAGGCTGAAATTATCAGGATAACGACCGAGAGAGGCGCCGATGATGAGACAAACCATCGAGTCTATGTCGCATTTGATGTTGACGGTGAAGAGCATATCACCGAGATAGGCACTTATACGAGCTCGTATCGTGTCGGAAAGGTAATTAAGATTTACTATGACAACGATAACCCCGACAGAGTTGCTGTCGGCGACGATTACGGAATATCAATATTTATATGTGCTTTCGGCTTTATATTTATCGCGGTAGGCGGCTTAAGCCTTATAAAAGAACACCGTGCTTATAAGCGGTATCTTAAAAATTCAAGGACGGTTTACGCGACGTACACCGAAGTCAGCGTAAATGAAAATTATTCTGTCAACGGTCACAATCCGTATGTCGTGCTCTGTGAATGGACCGATCCCGTAGACGGAAAGGCTTACGTTTTTGTAAGCCCTAATCTCTGGTTTGACCCTACGGATTTAATTGCCCGCAGAAATATTACATCATTTCCCGTGCAGATAGATTCGGATGACCCGTCCTATTATTATGTCGATATAAGCTGTCTGCAAAATCGTACCGACGAATAATGCGGCAGACGCAATAAATTCAATTTCAGTACAGAAAGAAGTATAGCTATGGATATTATGGAATTATTAAAGACCAGGCGTACATACCGCAGATTCAAGCAGGACCCCGTGCCCGACAGCGTGGTAGAGGATATTTTGACTGCTGCGCGCTACGCTTCAAGTGCGGCGAATAAACAGCCTCTGAGTTTCGTCGTGGTAAAATCTCCCGAAATGGTTAAAAAGACCTTTTCGTATACGAGATGGGCGGGCTATTTGCCGCCTGAGGTGGGACAGCCAAAAGAAGGAGAAGAGCCGACGCTGTTTATAGGAGTGGTTGAAAACCTCGATATAAATAAAAACTGCGATACGGACGCGGGACTTGCCATTTCAAATATGACGCTTGCGGCGTGGGATAAGGGCGTCGGAAGTTGTGTTATAGGCGCCTGTAACAAGGCAAAGCTGTCTGAGCTTTTCGGACTCACGGAAAATCAAACGCTCCATACTGTGGTCGCATTCGGTTATCCTACACATAAAAGCAAAATAAAAGACATAAATGACGAAGACGTGAAGTATTTCATCGACGGTAACGGCGATTACGTTGTCCCGAAACGAAAAACCGAAGATGTAACAAAATATTTGTGATTTAGGTCGCATATACGGCTTGATACGCAGTATATACAAAAACGGGAGGTGAAAATTTTTCACCTCCCGTTTTTTGCTTTCAGCAATTGCCCTTGTTTTTTATACCGCGCATAATATGCGTAAATATCGGCGAGACTGCACTCTCATAAGTCTTTCCGCCGAGAAGAAGTTCCGTAACTTTGATTTCTCCGAGTCTTTCCTTGGGGACAGTATAGGGATTTTCGGAGAGAATTGCCATATCGGCGATTTTTCCCGTTTCCAGAGAACCGCGTTCCTTTTCGTCAAATGTGGCAAGGTACCCGTTGTAGGTGCACATTCGCAGGGCGTCTTTTACGGACAACGCTTCTTCGGCGCAGGAGTGGTTGCAGGCTTTGTACATCCAGTTAATGGGATCGGGCGTTGTGCAGGGCGCGTCCGATCCCGCCGAAAGCCTTATACCGTTTTCGGAGAAAGTCTTAATCGGATTCAGTCTTTTTGAGCGTGCGCCGAGTATCTCTTTGAGATATTCATCCGGCTCTTGTCGCCAGTCGATGAATGCGGTTTGTACCGATAATGAGATGTTGTATTTTTTGCATATTTCAATGCCCTCTTCGGTGGGCAAACACGCGTGAATTATTGTGTGACGATGATCTTTCCTCGGATAATCGTCAAGGGCTGCTTTCAAGGCTCTTGTCGCCTGATTAAAAGTCCTGTCACCTATTGCGTGCATCTCTATCTGTAAGCCCGCGCGGTTTGCTTTTTTACAAAATTCCGTCACCTTTTCATCGGAATAATATAAAACGCCGCAGTCGTTACTGTTTTCATACGGTGTGAGAAGAGATGCGTCTTTTGAGCCGAAGCAACCGTCGAGAGCTGTTTCAAAGCATCCGCCGATTCTTGTAAGACCGCGTTTGATTACCTTTTCTGTATCCATGGTTTGGAAAAATACACGATATTGCATACCGTTTTTCAATCCCGCACCGAAATAGCGTTCCATATCGACGTCCAAATCGTGAGAAAATCCGACGCCGCTGACGCTGTGTATCATTCCTATGCCGACAGAGGCCATATAGTCGGCTGCCTTTTGCATATTCTTTATAAGGTGCAACGGTGAAACAGAATTTGTAACATAATCCGAAACGGCAAAAAACGCTTCTTGATTCATTTCGCCTGTATCCTCGTGAAAGCCGCGAAGACCTTTTATTTTATCACGGATTTTATTTAAAAGAGCGGTGTTTATAACGCAGGCGTGACCGTCGTATTTAACTATAAACACAGGCTTGTCGGGGCAGACGCGGTCAAGTTCGGTGCGCCTGACAAGATGACCGTCGGACACCGAATACGGAGAGGCTCCGAAGCCTATAATTATTTTTCCCTTACTTTTTCGGACGTGAGACTGCAGCATTTCAAGTATTTCCGAGTTGCTTTTTGCCTCCATAACGTTAAGACCGGCATAAAAAGTGGCAAAGCTCGCAAAATGTATATGAGTATCGGCAAATGACGGTACCAACGCCTTTTCACGAAGCTCTATCGTCTTTGCGTCTTTAAACGCCTCCGGCAGACTGCCACCGACATAAACTATCCTGCCGCAATTTTCAACAAGATATTCGGCGACGGTATCGTTTTTATCTACCGTAAGTATGTTTCCGTGATAAACTTTCATATTTTTCACTCCTAAATAAAAAAGAAGCGAGCTGTACAACTCGCTTCTTTGCTTTAAATCATTATATTATCGCAAACCGTATTTGTCAACAATTATTCTGTTTTGCACACAATACCGCTTTGGTGTTTATCACTTTTCGGGGAATTGTTTATTGCCGATTTCGTGTTTGTGTGATATTATTAACTTGATGATGTATCCGATTTGTCGCAGAGAAAACCGGGTGCAATTTATAAGTGTATTATGGGAGTTGGAACAAATGTTAAAGCAAAAAGAAATGCCGGCTGTCGGCGAAAAAATAGCAGTTATCAAGACCGACAAGGGCGATATTAAGGTGAGACTTTTCCCGGAGGAAGCACCCAAAGCGGTTGAAAACTTTGTTACGCACGCTGAAAACGGGTACTATGACGGACTTATATTTCACAGAGTAATAAAGGATTTTATGATTCAGGGCGGTGACCCCAAGGGTACCGGAACGGGCGGCGAGAGCATTTGGGGCAAGCCGTTTGCCGATGAATTTACAAGCGAGCTACACAATTTCAGAGGCGCGCTTTCCATGGCTAATGCAGGCCCCAATACAAACGGCAGTCAGTTCTTTATAGTTCAGGCGGATTCAGTTTCCGACGACCTTGTTGATCAGCTTGAAACCGCTTCGGAAAAGCTTTTCCCTCTCGAGGCTGTGCGCGAATACGAGAACAACGGCGGTACTCCGTGGCTCGATTACCATCACACGGTATTCGGCCAGGTGTTTGAGGGAATGGATGTCGTTGACGATATAGCAAATGTCAAGGTGGATTTCTTCCAAAACAAGCCGTTAGAGGATGTAAAAATACAGACAATAGAAATAGTCGAAAATTAAGGGCGCAAAACGCCCTTTTTTCGTAATATGCAAAGAGGAGCTTTTATGTTATTTAAAAATATCGGTATTGTTGATGAAAACTTTGATTATGTAAAATCAATGTTCGTGGAGACAAAGGACGACAGAATTGTTTATGTGAGCAGCGTCCGCCCCGAAAATTATGAAGGCGAAGAATACGACGGTACCGGCAAGGTGCTGATGCCCGGCTTTGTAAACGCTCATTCGCATTCGCCGATGACGCTTTTACGCGGCTATGCCGAAAACCTGCCGCTTCAGCGTTGGCTGAACGAAAAGGTTTTTCCGTTTGAGGACAGAATAAAGGGCGAGGACGCATATTATTCGTCAATGCTTGCGATAGCCGAAATGCTCCGATACGGAACCGTATCTTTTTCCGATATGTATTTCTTTTCCGAAAATGTCGCGAAAGCCGTAACGGACAGCGGTATTAAATGCAATTTCAGCCGCGCAATAACGAGCTTTGAGGATACCGATATTGAAAATCTGCAAAGCTTCCGCGAAAGTGAAGATATAGTAAAGCGGTTTCACAATGCCGCAGACGGCAGACTTAAAATAGATATGAGCCTGCACGCCGAGTATACAAACAGAAGAACAATAATTGAGCAGTTCGCCGAAAAGGTCCGCGAGAGGGGGCTTAGGGCGCACATACACCTGTCTGAAACGAAGAAAGAACACGAAGAATGTAAGGCTAAATATTCATTAACTCCGACGCAGCTCTTTTATAAATGCGGAGTTTTTGACGTGCCGACAACTGCGGCTCATTGTGTTTGGGTTGAGGACGGAGATATTGAGCTTTTACGCGAAAAGGGCGTGACGGCAGCCACGTGCCCGGCGAGTAACCTGAAGCTCGGCAGCGGTATATGCGATGTCTACAAGCTCTTAAAAAGCGGCGTCAATGTGGCAATAGGTACAGACAGCGTCGCCTCAAACAACAATCTTAATATGATAAAGGAAATGTTCCTTTGCGCGCTTTTGCCGAAAGGCCTTCATAACGACGCCTCGGTGGTTTCCGAACGCGATATTTTGAAAATGGCTACCGTAAACGGTTACAAGGCACAGGGCAGAGAGGACAGCGGCGAAATAAAAGCGGGATACAAAGCCGACCTTTGCGTTTTAAACATCGAAAGCGAGCATATGTATCCGCAAACCGATATGATAAATAACCTTGTATATGCCGCAGACGGTGCCGATGTTGTGCTGACTATGGCGGACGGAAGAGTGCTTTATAAGGACGGAGAATTCACAACGATTGATATTGAAAAGGTCAAAAGCACCGTAAATGCCGCAGCGAGCAGAATTATAAGCGAGGTAAAGAAAAATGGCTGACATCATAGAGCGAAACGCAGATTATATAAGGTCGAAAATAACCGAAATACCGAAAACAGCAATAGTCTTGGGCTCGGGGCTCGGCGATATGGGTGAAAAAATCGAAAACCCCGTGTATATAGATTACGGCGAGCTTGAAGGCTTTGCCGTATCTACCGCTCCCGGTCACAAGGGCAGATTTATCGTAGGCAGGCTTTCGGGAAAACCCGTTATTTGTATGCAGGGCAGGCTTCACTGTTATGAGGGTTGGGAGCTTGATAAAGTCGTATTGCCGATAAGAGTTATGCGTGCCCTCGGAGCGGAAAATCTGATACTTACCAATGCCGCCGGCGGAGTTAATCTCGACTTTAAACCCGGGGATATTATGCTTATAACCGACCATATCAATTTTATGGGCAGAAATCCGCTCGTGGGAAAAAATGACGACAGCGTAGGCACACGTTTCCCGGATATGTCGTTTGCATATAATCCGTCACTTCGTGAAATTGCCGAAGCATGCGCCGCGAAAACGGGTACCGACCTTAAAAAGGGCGTATATCTCGGCTGCCTCGGGCCGTCGTATGAAACACCGGCGGAAATTCGTGCATTTCGTATACTCGGAGCGGATGCAGTCGGTATGTCCACCGTTCCGGAGGTAATAGCCGCCAATCATTGCGGATTTAAAGTGCTCGCTTTTTCTCTTATCACAAATATGGCGGCAGGAGTTTTAAAACAGCCGTTAAGCGAGGAAGAGGTGCTGACCACTGGCAAACTCAAGGCTCGCGAAATGCAAAAGCTCATTTCGGAGATACTTCTGAATTTGTGATTTTACGGTGCAAATCTTCTTCCGAAAGCTCGTTATAAAGCAAAAAAACATTGACACAAAGCGAAAACTATGATATTATAGTTTTCGCCTAATACGGAGAGATACCGAAGTGGTTATAACGGAACGGTCTTGAAAACCGTCGTACGGCAACGTACCGTGGGTTCGAATCCCACTCTCTCCGCCACTTAAAAGAGAAAGCGGATTTTCCGCTCTCTCTTTTAACAATCGAATAGTGTCATAGACGCTACCAATGCAGAAGTACTCAAGTTGGTGACGAGGCGCCCCTGCTAAGGGCGTAGGTCGGGTAACCGGCGCGAGAGTTCGAGTCTCTCCTTCTGCGCCAGAAAAAGCACAAGGATTTTTCCTTTGTGCTTTTTCTTTTTGTATATATGAATTTGTTTGGAGAGACTCGAACTCTTCGTCCGTCTTTTTGCGGAGCAAAAAGGGACATAAAATAAACTGTTCGCAAAGCGAACACGACGGGTTGAAAACCCGTCGAGTCTCTCCTTCTGCGCCAGGAAAGGTATCGGGATTTTCCTCGGTACCTTTTTTCTGTATGATGAAAAAAGGCAGAGAGACTCGAACTCTTCGTCCATCTTTTTGCAAAGCAAAAAGGGACATAAAATAAACTGTTCGCAAAGCGAACATGACGGGTTGAAAACCCGTCGAGTCTCTCCTTCTGCGCCAGAAAAAGCACAAGGATTTTTCCTTTGTGCTTTTTCTTTTTGTATATATGAATTTGTTTGGAGAGACTCGAACTCTTCGTCCGTCTTTTTGCGGAAAACAGCCTCCCTTGTAAAGGGAGGTGGGTTGCCGTAAGGCAAGCCGGAGGGATTTTCTCAAAAAAATAGATTTCAAAAAAAAGTGCTTCGCTTTTTAATCCCTCAGTCATCTTCGATGACAGCTCCCTTTACAAGGGAGCCTAATTTAAGCCCTCAGTCTGTTCGCGTTGCTCACAGCCAGATCCTGACGGGAGAGAGTCCCCTTTGTCGCTTCGTGACATTTCCCCACACCGTGGGGAATCTCCCTTTTTGAGGGAGTCTACTAAATCCTTCTGTCTGCTCACTTTGTTTGTAGCAGGTCCCTAACGGGAGAGAGCCTTTTTTCACGATTGTTGACGTTTTCTGTACACAAACGGATATTATGTATAAAAAAGCCCGCTTTGCTTGTCTGCTTTGTTATTTGTCTTGAATATAATGTGAAATAGTGATATAATTCAAAGCAGTCTACTTTTAATTTTTTTACAAAATAACAAGAAAGAGGTGCTTGTGGTGCCAGCTAAGGCAAAAAAGGTTATTAAGGTTATTTTAATTATTTTACTTGCGGCGGTTCTGATAGTGGGGGGATATGTCGCCTATGTTATGATTGATTATCACAGAATTGAAGATAATCAAGTCTTACAAATTAACGATGCAACGAGTGATGCTGCTCTTGTAGATACGGAATATAAGGTCATATCCTACAATATCGGCTTCGCGGCATATACTCCCGAATTCGGCTTCTTTATGGACGGCGGTACACAAAGCCGTGCCGAATCGGAGGAGTCGGTCAAAAATGTGATAAGCGGCGTCGGTGATTTTCTTAAATCAGAATCTCCCGATTTCATCCTTATTGAAGAGGTCGATAAAAATGCGACTCGCAGCTATCACTATGACGAAGAGGCTGCTCTCAGAAATATGCTTGAGGGTTATGACTCTACATTTACCGTGAATTTTGACAGCCCGTATCTATTCTATCCGCTCAGCAAGCCGCATGGAAAATCGTATGCCGGTATGCTCACATTATCAAGATTCAATATTGAAAGCGGACTCAGACGCAGTCTGCCTATCGAAGACGGATTTATGAAATTTGTTGACCTTGACCGTTGCTATTCGGTATCAAGAGTTTCCGTCAGCAACGATAAGGAGCTTGTGCTGTATACGCTTCATCTTTCCGCATACACTTCCGACGGCACAATCGCCACCGAGCAGCTAAATATGCTCATAAATGATATGCAGGCGGAGTATGAAAAGGGCAATTATTGTATCGCAGGCGGCGACTTTAATAAGGATTTGCTCGTCGACTCCGGAAAAATATTCGGAATCGACGGTGCCGACTATACTTGGGCACAGCCGGTAGATCCGACGCTGTTTGACGGTACCAATCTCAGTATGGTAGCTCCGTTTAACGAGGAAAAACCCGTTCCGTCATGCAGAAATGCGGACGGTCCGTATAACGACAATCAATTTGTCCTTACTGTTGACGGCTTTATAGTCTCAGACAATGTTACCGTTTCCGGCAGCGATGTCTACGATCTCGGATTTAAGTATTCCGATCACAATCCGGTGTATATGACGTTTAAGCTTAATGGGTGAATTTGAGATTTTCGGTCGCAGAATAAAGAGAGGGGCATTCCTTATGTCTGAAAAACACAGCTCGGCGTCAAAGAGTAAATTACTCGGCACGGTGCTTTTGATTTTGGCTCTCTTCGGGTTCTTTGTGTTTATCTATCGACTTTGTTGCTATCACTACGAGTACGACCCGCAATACAGCCCGGTGGATTACGGTAAATACAATATCCTGTCTTACTTTACCGTGCAGTCAAATTTCTTTGCGTATGTGTATTTCCTGTGCGCGGCACTTTCGATATTCGGAGTTAAAAAGGCGGAGAAAATAGGCTTTAATCCTTATATTGGTGCTCTTGTTACCGTATATGTTCTCGTGGCCGGAATTACATATTGCGCCG
>OGYP01000979.1_pt1 | contig 14171 bp, 11 predicted proteins | sample 1576571 | NCBI WGS metagenome assembly OGYP01 (sample SAMEA3541559, study PRJEB24748) | human gut metagenome | biome: human gut; feature: human-associated habitat; material: faeces | place: China | collected 2012
ATAGCCCCACACCTTGCACAGCTTCTCCAGATTCTGCACTTCCTGCGAATATTCTGAGTTTGCTGTTTTTTCTCCATTTGTTCCCACCGGTGCACAAGAAGTAAACAACATACAAATGCACAATAACACCGCTACTAATCTGGCTATTTTCTTCATAACAACGCCTCCTTTGTGACGTCATCTTATTTCGCGTTCTGCTCCTGAATGTAAGCAACTGCTGCTTCTTTGAGTTCATCTCTTCCCTCTTTGATGCCTTTAATAGTCGGATGAACCTCGATGTCGGGCGAAAGTCCAATACGCTGGGTCTGCCCCATTTCTGGAGTATAAACTCCTAAGCCTGTAAAGCGGACTACATTTTTATTTGGAAGCGGAAGAAAAACAGTATTTCCATCCGTTCCGTGAGAATTACTGCCCATGACGGTAACGTTCTCTCCTCCGCGCAGAATCATCACATGAAACTCAGAAGCACTCACACTTTCTTCATTCATCAACAGCACAATCGGTTTTTCATAATAATAAGATGGATATTGTTCCGATTCTCCACCATAGCTCTGTTCTTCCAAAACCATAACACCCGGAATCGATTGTGACGGAAAAGCGATCACAGAACATACTGTAGGTTCTTTCTTTAGATAAGATGCCAGATAGTCTAACTCACCGTTACTTGGATACTGTCTGAGATCAATGATCAAACCATCGGTATCTTTGTATTCCTGCATGATGTCTTCCAGTTTTTCCTCCTGAAATGCCTCTGGATTGATTAAACCAATATTTCCATCCAGCATTTCATAGGCTGCTGTCTTTTTCTCCTTCTGATTGAAAGCCCCGACATAACCCTGTGCGGAAAGAACCTCTTCTTTTCCATCCCTCATAACGGTAACTTCTATTGTCTGGCTGTCAGGCCAAAGCAGATATGAGGAAATATGTGGAACGATACGTTCCTTGTCAGAATCAGACAAGTATTTTTGCCTTTCCTCGATAACCTGTTCGATTTCTACGCCATCCAGCTTTAAGATAATATCTCCCCTTTGAAGCGGACAATTATCTCCATATACATTCTGAACAACTATCTTTCTTTCTGCCTGTGTCAGCTCTACCGGCAAAGAATATTTTCCAAAAGCATTTAAAAACACCTTTTGATCGAGCAGACTAACATGAGCATCCTGAAGATGTGCTGTAAGCTCTGCGATTGTCAGTTCAAAGGTTTTCTGATCCCGTCCTTCCAGCATTTTGGGGATATACTTTGCAAGCAATTCTCCCCAATCCTCGTCCATAATATCGAGGTAAGGAAAATAATACTCGACTGCGTTCCACACACGGAACAGTCCAAGCAGACGATTGGACATATTCCCATAATTAAAAATCATATGCGTTGCTTCGTTGGAAAAATCAGGATATTTTCCTTGATTAAATTTTACCGGAGACTTGCTGCGGTCGATATCAGGAATCGGTCCAAGCTGCGACAAGTCCTCTGTCAGCTCAGCCCCCAAGTAATCTTCTCTGATCCAACTGGTATCTGCCTGCTCAACCCGTTCCTCCTCTGGCGGCAAAGCAATTGATTCACTATTTCCGTAATCAATTTCTCCTAAGGATACAAACCATTCATGCAGAATATCGTTCACTTCCTCTTCTTCTGCCTCAGATACGACTGGAATAAGTTTTTTCAGTTCTTTGTCCCAGTCTTTTTGTCCGAGTAAAAAAGCAGAGTGATTATACTTGGTATATCCCCATACTTTACATAGCTTTTCAAGGTTTTGCACCTTTGGGGAATCTGCCGATAACTCCTCGGTTGTTTCTGCTGGCGCACAGGAGGTAAATAGCATACAAACACACAGTAACACCGCTACTAATCTGGCTATTTTCTTCATAACAACGCCTCCTCTTATGACGTCATCCTATTTCGCATTCTGCTCCTGAATGTAGGCAACTGCTGCTTCCATCTGTTCATCCCTACCCTCTTTGATACCTTCAATGGTGGGATGCACCTCGATATCTGGCTTAATTCCTATAATCTGGGTCTGCTCTCCGGCAGCGCCAGACACACCAACACTGGAAAAAGCTAATAACTGGCCATTGGGTAATGGTAATTCAACGACATCCCCATTTGAACCATTGCTGGTTTCCCCAATCGTTGTAACAACACTCGATTGTTTTAATGCCAATATAACCGTTTCGGCCTGACTCTTGCTCGTTTCTCCCATCATTACAACAACTGGTTTGTTATAATGATAAATATCATAATTCTTTAATAAACCAGCTTGTGCATTGTTGGAAATTACTTGTCGAACGAAAGTTCCCGGTACTGCTTGAGATGGAAGATTCAGTTGTGCAAATGGTCGAAAGCTATCTTGTATGTATGCTGATAAAACTGATGCAAAGTTTAATTGTTCACTGTTTGCTGGATATTGTCGCATATCAATAATCAATCCATTTGTGTTTTTTAACTTCTCCATTGCATCAAATAAACGATCTGCTGGCATTTGAACTGGGTTTATTAATCCAATATTTCCTTGCAGAATTTGATATGGAACATCTGCTTCCCAAATTCCAATTGTTACATCTTCTGTACTTCCCTTCACCTGTAATGTCAATTGACTTCCGTCGCGCAAAACAGTAATTTTTATTTGTGGATTCTGAGAACGCAGCAAATACGGTACAAGGTTTTTCGTACTTCTGTCTTTATCTGCAAGTGTGCAGTATTGCTTTCTTTGATTTGCAACTTCTTGAATTTCTTGTCCATCTAATTCAAGGATAACATCTCCTATCTGCAACGGACATTCTTTTTCCAACACATGAAAAACTACATACTTTCCCTCTGCTTTCACTAGTTGTACCGGTGCAGTATATTTTCCAAACTCATCATCGAAAAAATCATCATCCAAAAATTTCACATGCCCATCCTGTAATGTACAGATCATCTCTTCTAAGATTTTCTGAAATTCATGTTGATCTTGTACCTGCAATACCTGCAGAATCATTTCTGGCCAGAGATTATTCCAATGATCTTCCAGAAGATTCAAATACGGATAATAATACTCCAAAGCATTCCATATCCGGAATAAAGTTAACAGACGATTATCCGTTCTGGACTCATTAAAATCAGAATAAATTGGTTCGTTTAGAAAATTCGGAACTCCAGATTGTTCAAAAACGACTGGAGCTTTTCTACGATCAATATTTGGAATTGGTCCAAAACAAGATAAATCCTCTGTCAGTTCTTGTCCCAGATAATCCCTACTGATCCAGCTTGTATCAGCCTGCACACTTTTATCCTCTTCTTTAGCTGCTGCCCATTGAGGGACTCTATTGACTGTTCTATAGTCAATCTCTCCCAAAGATACAAACCACTCATGCAGAATATCATTTACTTCATCTTCTTTTGCCTCGGACACGACTGGAATAAGGTTTAACAGTTCCTCATCCCAATCTTTTTCTCCGAATAGAAAAGCTGGATGATGATACTTGGTGTATCCCCACACCAAACAAAGTTTCTCCAAATTCTGCACTTGCTGTGAAGCTGTCGATTTTTCATCCGATACTTCTGCTGGGACGCAGGAGGTAAACAACAGACAAACACACAATAAACCTGCTAACAGTTTTACAAGTCTTTTTCCCCTTTTCATGATGAAACCTCCCTTAGCTGTTCCGATAAAGATTTCTTTTACATATTCGCATCATCTTATCCCCAGAATAGCACACCCACTAAACTAACTCCATATCATTTTATGCAAATAAATCTATGATCATTTTCCTTTAATCAAGCCAGATATTCTCTTTTGCTCTGTCCGACAAACTTTCGTAAGGACTGCATTCCAAAACTCTGCCCTGCTGCATCACAATGATTTGGTCATACTGTGACAGAATCTCTTTGGTATAGGTGTGAGAAATACTGATAATGGAATATTTTTGATTCAGAAGATATTGTTCCAATTCCTGTCTGGTATCAACATCCATTGCTGAAAAAGCTTCATCCAACAGGTAAAAGGATGGGCTTTTCAGCAGGATGCGTGCTAATGCCACTCTCTGTTTCTCTCCTCCTGACAAATGATGCACTCTGGTTTCGTCTGGATCTTCGATCAGGTGGGTTATTTTTAAAACCTTCCCGATTTCTTGAAGCTTCTTCTCAGAATATGGCTGATAGAGTGTGATGTTATCCTTAACCGGAGCAGTGAACAGATAGGACTCCTGATAATCCATCAGGACGTTTTGACTGAAACTTTCCTGTGTAATCTGTGGATAAAGCGTACCATCCATCCTGATTTCTCCTGCATCGGGGGTAATATTTCGGTTAATCGTTTTAAGCAAGGTGCTCTTGCCACAGCCATTTTTTCCAACAAGCAGATATCGTTTGCCAGCATTCAGTTCCAAAGTAACATGATCCAGAATCGCTCGTCCATCCCGCACTACACTCACATCACTTAAGCTGATCTTCTGCACCGGAGCCACAGTTTTGTTCTTGGTGGATTTTCGAGGTGCATCCTGCACCATCTTCCAAAGATTTTGTTTGATCGGCATTACCGCATGCAGAGCGTTGATGTGGTAGGAAAGGGTCGTGATCGGATTTGCAATAATGTTGGAAATCTGAATTACCGCAAGCAAGGCTCCCACTGTCATGCGTCCATTTATAATCAGGTATACCCCAACCACCAAAACCAGAAAGTCATTGAGATAACCAATCAGCATACTGGCGAGATTGGCATTTTCCTGTACTTTTGTATAGCGATAATCCGCATCATTTGCCTGCTGACCCGCCTGATTTACATGACACAACATTTCCTTTTCGGCAAGATAAGACTTGATCACCGGGATACAAAAAATGCTGTCCTTTAGGTTGACATTATAACGTTTGAGTGTCTCTGAAATCTGTCGTTTATATCGCTGAAGTGCCTGCTTAAATGCCATCGGAACCACAGCCAGCAGCACAAAATTCAAAACAACCATCAAAGCGATCCATCCATTGATATTGGCAAGAGCTGTCATAGAAAAAAGAATGGTCACCACCGAATAAATCATACTCAGGATAGTCTGATAGTAGTCACTGCAAACCATGGGGATATCATTATTAAATACTGATAAAAATTCCGCTTCCTGCTCTGAAGAAAGTGGTTCGCTGTGTTTTGCAAAAATATGATTTAGTATTTTCTCCCGATAAAACTGCTTGACCAGATTGAGATAGCTTTTCTGACTGAGCGCCCGCCCTCTGGAACATCCAACCAAAAGCAGAATGCTCAGAAACAGCAGGAAAAATAATCCCTTCAACTCTCCAAAACTGCCGCCGGACAACTGATCCAAAATCCTCTGTGTCAAAAGAGGATAAGCCACATTGGCACACACATATCCCAGCACAAACAACTGTACCAGAACAAATTTCTTCTTCACTGAAAAACTCATTTTGCCCTCTCTCCATTTTCTTATTTCACTAAATTTTTTTGATAATTTTCTATTTATTTTGTATGATAGCACAGCGTTCTACAGAAGTCTATATCATTTTGTGTAAGTTTTTCTCATTCTCTGTAAGTCGTTCTCTGACTTTTATTCCGCAACATCTATCGCAATGTATCTCCAACTGCTTCTCTGGCAGAATGAAACTAGACTTTCTTCCCTCTTCCTGCTATACTAAAGGCACTTGCAACCAATCAAAAAAGGAAGTGCTTTTATGCTACAGGGAAAAACTGTTGTATTAGGAATAACCGGCTCAATTGCCGCCTACAAAATGGCAAATGTTGCCAGCATGCTTGCAAAACAGCACTGCGATGTACAGGTCATCATGACTAAAAATGCTACCCAGTTTATCACTCCGCTCACCTTTGAAACACTTTGCAACACCCGCTGCATGGTTGATACCTTTGACCGCAATTTTCAATATAATGTTGAACACGTTGCTCTTGCAAAACGCGCAAACCTTGTAATGATCGCTCCGGCTTCGGCAAATATCATTGCCAAGATGGCACATGGCATTGCTGATGACATGCTCTCGACTACCGTACTTGCCTGCCGCTGCAAAAAATTGGTCGCTCCTGCAATGAACACCAACATGTTTGAAAATCCTATCACCCAGGATAACCTCAATACTCTGCGTCATTATGGATTTGGCATCATTGAACCTGCTGTTGGCATGCTTGCCTGCAAAGACGTCGGTGCCGGAAAATTGCCGAAAGAGGAATTGCTATACAACCACATTTTACAGGAAATCCTGTACGAAAAAGACCTTGCTGGCAAGAAGGTGCTCATCACCGCAGGTCCTACCTGCGAGCCGGTCGATCCGGTACGTATCTATACCAATCGTTCCAGCGGAAAAATGGGCTACTCTCTGGCAAAGGAATGTTCTCTGCGCGGCGCTGATGTCACCCTTGTCACCGGAAAAACCGCACTGGAACCGTGGCCTTTTGTCAAGGTTGTTCCAATCGAAACTGCACAGCAGATGTTTGAGGAGGTAACCTCCCGCGCACCTGAGATGGATATTATTATCAAGGCGGCAGCGGTTGCAGACTATCGTCCAAAAACCGTCGCAGACGAGAAGATCAAAAAGAATGATGGAGAATTTGTCCTGGAATTTGAGCGTACACAGGATATCCTCAAATATTTAGGCGAACACAAACCGGATGGACAATTTCTGTGCGGCTTCTCAATGGAAACCGAGAATATGCTGGAAAATTCCCGCAGCAAACTTTCCAAGAAAAACGCTGACATGATCGTTGCAAACAATCTGAAAGTGCAGGGTGCAGGTTTTGCCGGGGACACCAATGTGGTCACTATGATTACCAAAGACTCCGTAAAAGAACTGGAACTGATGAGTAAAGATCAGGTCGCTCACCATATCGTCGACGAAATCGTTTCCAGAATATAAGTTCAAAACCAAAGAGAAAGGAAACCGTCCCAATGGCTCATTATGTTGTGTCAGACATTCATGGAGAAGACGACCGCTTCCATGCAATGCTTCAAAAGATAAACTTTTCCAAAGAGGACACGCTGTACATTCTGGGGGATGTTGTAGATCGTGGCCCTCACCCTGTCGAACTTCTGAGGGAAATCATGGCAACTCCCAACATGAAAATGCTGCTTGGCAACCATGAATTTATGTGCCTGCGCTATTTTGCACCGGATGCTTTGGAAAAATATATTCAGCACTGGAACCGAAACGGCAATGCTACAACGCTGGAAGGATTCAATAAACTTACCGAACAGGAAAAGCAGGAAACCCTTGATTTTCTGCGCGCTCTGCCCACCCACTTTGAAATCAGCGTTGGCGGCCAAAACTTTTATCTGGTACACGGACTGCCTGCCGATACCGTCTATGATGAAGTGTGGTTTCGCCCGTACAAGGACCCTATCCGTACGATACCAAATTGCCAAATTATCATCGGACATACACCGGTATCCTGCTTTGTACACACCGAAACAGAGGCTTACAGCCGCAGTGATGAGGAAGAACGCGCTTATGTGCAGGAAATGTGTGAGCGCGGCGAGCTGTTTTCTATCTTCCACCATCCGCAGTATATTGATATTGACTGCTGCTGCGGTTACGACTTCCCGAACAGGCGTCTTGCCTGCATCCGGCTGGAAGACATGGAAGAATTTTATGTATAAAAAAAGAGGAGCAAATGCTCCTCTTTTTTAGTTCAATATTAATTTTATTGTTTAGGTTCGATAGGTTCAATAAAAACAGCTGTTCCGTTTGCAATAACACCTATTATATTTTGTCCAAATGTCACATAATCATAGTCAAGACCAATAATTGCGTTTGCTGCTAACAGTTTCGCCTTCGAAATTAATTTTTGTGTGGCAATATCCCTCGCTTTTGATAACTTATCTGCCAATGTATCAGACTCTACACCAAAAAAATCAGAAAGGCTTGAGCTAAACTCACTTAAAAAACCTGTACCTAAAACGGTTTCTCCTGCTAACACCCCAAGATATTCCTTAATATAATAACCTTCAAAATTAAATCCAGAAGTTATTAAAAAAGAACTTGACTTTTTGATTGCCGATAGCCTTTCTGCTAACTCTTTCTCTTGTTGCGTTATTTTAGATTCTTCTTCTTTTAATTTTTTCTCTACTTCATCTAAATTTGTACTATAACTTTCATCAAAAGAAGGCATTGCTTTGATATTATTCATTTGTTGAGTTGCGTAAACAGCTTCTTTCGAATCTGGATATGCAGATATGACTAAAGCATACAATGCATATGCTTTTCTAATATTTTTATTCTTATAATGATTATCATATGCCTGTTTATACAAGTCTTGTGCATTAGCTTTTCCCATTTTTTTGTTCTCCTTTAACACACCCACATATTTCCAGAATCGACTGCACAAACTCGGTCTTATGCTCACAGTAGGTATCCACATCATACCGATATCTTTCTGCAAGCTCCTCCTTGATGCGCTGATATTCGTCCCGCGCATCCGGGTGCTCCCGCAGATAGTCACGGAAAGCAATGTGCTCCAGATATGGCTTTGCTTCCTTATTGCAGACATAAAAGTGATACTTTATCACGTTCTTTTCCTGCTCGTCATAATCTCTGGGGCGGAAAAATGCCTCTCGTCCCGGCAGTCCCAGATCTCCCTGATGTACATAGCCGTACTTAGCAAGCTGCTCAATTATTTTTGGCAGATCACTTTTGTCTTTGAGCACTGCATCGACATCAATAATCGGTTTTGCTCCCAGTCCTTCCACCGAAGTGCTGCCGACATGCTGAATACTTTCCATATATTCCCCGATATAACTTTGAATCATTGCCTTGATTTTCTCAAATTCCGCCTTCCACTGCGGGTCATATGGGACAATGCGCACCTCTTTGGTGGAAAACTGCTGCTCGTTAGCTTCCGATTTACTGTTTGACAAACTGGATCGCCTCCTGCAAAATCTGTTCAAAGTTTTCCGGATAGTCATGCTCCAGATCTGGACAAAGTTTAAACTCTACTTCAATGCCGTTGTCGTCCAGAATCTCGAACAGAGCTTCGCTGCCTTCAAAGCAGTCCTCATCCGCGTCACCACAGCAGATATAGACAGCGGTTCCGGCAGCTTTAAGTTTGCTCAGGTCTTCCGTCCATTCTTCTAACTCAGGCAGCCATGGAGAAACCAGAATCAAGCCTTTTGGTGCGATTGCTCCGCTTACTGCTGCATAGAATACAGCTCGTCCACCAGAAGAGAATCCGCAGAGGATACTGTTTTCTATATCGACACCCTGCTCTTTGAGTGCGTTCCACTGGTCGCTGATTTCCTCTGCAGCAGTTTCCTCATCATCCCAGAGGTAAGCTTCGGACATCTGTACCTGCGAAGACTGAGCCAGTCCCAGTCCATAACCCAGTTCCTTTGCGCTCTGCCAGTAAGGAGCTGTCTGTGCTGCATTCTGCTGATCGCCATGGAGAACAAGCAGGCAAGGCTTTCCTGCTTCTACCTCTTCCTGCACCAAAATCGATTCTGCAGATTCCAATGCTGCCTGCTGGCGTTCCCGACAGAGATTTGCCATCGTTTCAAACTCGCTGTGTTTGCGAAGCTCCTCGAGGTCTTCGTCCTCCATCAGGTAGTTATAGTCGTACCAATAGCCCTTGGTATACAGCGCTTCTTTCATCAGTCCCAGCGCTTCCTCTGTTTTTCCGCTCAGTGCTGCAAAGCAATAAGCGAGATTATAAAGTTGCGCCTCGTTTGCATTCTCTACATTCTGCCATTCCTGTTTTACCAGTTCATACGCTTCGTCTGCACCCCGTTCGTCGAGCAGTTCCAATGCCTGATTAAAAAGCTGCGAATATGTCATCGTCGTCATCTCCCTGTAAAGTAATTATTTTTCTCTTACTATATCATATCAGCTTCCAAAAGTACAGCTTGAAACGTCTTTCAGTTTGTACCGTCAAAAATCATCCACCGGATAATTTTTGACGTCAGTTTAGAAAAACAATTTTAAAACAAGTTTTCAACTACCAAAAACTTTTGTTCCCTTTCGGCGCATACCGAACGAGAGAGTCCAGAGGATAAACGACCTGCGCGAGGACAAAACTTTTGAGTTCACAGTTAACCGACTACGCGAACAGCGTGCAGGCTCAGCCTGCCGAGCGCCGCGTGCTAAAACTACAATTTCGCAGGAAACCTAAGCGCGATACAGTGTCCAGCTTCAAGCTGGTTTCTCAGAAAGTACAGAAAATATAAAAGCCCGAACCGGAGTGGTTCGGGCTTCTGAATGCATTTTTATTTTTTGATGGATTATACCATGGAGTGTGGGTCGAGGATCTTGTTGATCTCTTCGTCGGTGAATTTGCCGCTCTCGTGCAGCAGTTCACGAACGGACTGACCGGTCTTGATTGCTTTCTTAGCAATGTCAGCAGCAAACTGGTAACCTACCTGTGGGCAGATTGCAGTGATGATACCAACAGAACCGTCAACCAGAGCCTGGCAGCGATCAGCATTAGCAGTAATACCGGTTACGCAGTTGTCAACGAAGGTCTCAACAGCGCCAGCCAGAGCGTTGATGGACTCGAACAGTTTGTGGTAGAGAACTGGCTCTGCGTAGTTGAGTTCGAGCTGACCAGCTTCAGCAGCCATGGTGATGCAGACATCGTTGCCCATGATGCAGAATGCAGCCTGAGACATAACTTCTGGAATAACTGGGTTAACTTTACCTGGCATGATGGAAGAACCATTCTGTTTTGCAGGCAGGTTGATTTCCTGGAAGCCACAACGTGGACCGGAGGACATCAGACGGAAGTCGTTAGCCATCTTGGAGCAGGAGATTGCACAGGTTTTCAGGGAAGCAGAAACGTATGCATAAGCATCCAGGTTCTGTGTACCGTCAACCAGGTCATCAGCTTTTACCAGTGGCAGACCAGTGATTTTAGCAAGTTCTGGAGCCAGAGCTTCAACGTATGCTGGGTTAGCGTTGAGTGCTGTACCAACAGCAGTACCACCCATGTTTACAGCGTACATGCCTTCCAGAGCGGTGTTCAGACGAACGATATCACGTTTGATAGCTTTGCGGTATGCACCGAATTCAGCACCCAGACGAATCGGAACTGCGTCCTGCATCTGAGTACGACCCATCTTGATGATGTCGTGGAATTCTTTTTCTTTTTCAGCCAGAGCAGCTTCCAGACGTTCTACCTGAGCGATTGCTTTTTTGAGCAGTTTAGCAGCAGTCAGTTTAGCAGCAGATGGGAAAACGTCGTTGGTGGACTGAGCTCTGTTTACATGGTCATTTGGATGAACGATGGAGTAATCACCTTTGGTGCCGCCGAGGATTTCGATTGCACGGTTAGCGATAACTTCGTTTGCTGTCATATTTGCAGTTGTGCCTGCACCACCCTGGATTGGGTCACACAGGAACTGATCATGGAGCTTGCCAGCGATGATCTCGTCACAAGCCTGGCAGATTGCATCTTTGATCTTAACATCCAGCTCGCCAACCTGACAGTTGCAGATTGCACATGCTTTTTTGATCTCTGCCATGGAGTTGATGAACTCTGGCTGCATTCTCTGACCAGTAATGTGGAAGTTTTCACAACCGCGCATAGACTGTACGCCATAGTAAGCGTCTACTGGAACCTGTTTTTCGCCGATCGAATCTTTTTCAATACGATATTCCATGATTTCTACCTTCTATCCTTTTTAATGTCTTGTTTGGGGTTTGTTACTTTTTCGAACATTTTTGACGCAAATCCTGCATCATTTGATTTCATTATAGCAGGAGTCCGGAAAAAATCAAGTGTTTTCTCTTGTAAAATCCCTTGTTTTGATAGTTTTAATTCATTTTTTTGCAATTTGTCCATCATTTCGGCAAATCTTTGTACGCTTTTTCTATTGCGTTTTTTTTCACAAAAAGAGTACAATAAAAGTATCGAATTTCTGCTGGAAGTGATTCTTTTTGCAGGCAAAAATTCGCGGGAGTTCCTGTTTTGCCTACCGGCATTCTGGGGACATGTAACAGTGTAAAACACGATTTAAGTTTAAGGAGGATTCCCGAAATGGACGTTTATGAAAAATCTCTTGAACTGCACAAAAAAGCACATGGTAAACTGTGCGTAGAGTGCAAAGTTCCTCTCAACGGTGCAGAAGACCTTTCTCTTGCTTATTCTCCAGGCGTTGCTCAGCCATGCCTCGAAATCAATAAAGACTACAATACAATCTACGATTATACTGCAAAAGGCAACATGGTTGCTGTTGTAACAAACGGTACTGCTGTTCTGGGTCTTGGCAACATCGGCGCTGGCGCTGGTCTGCCGGTTATGGAAGGTAAAGCTGTTCTGTTCAAATCCTTTGCAGGCGTTGACGCTTTCCCAATCTGTCTGGACACCATGGATCCTGACAAGATCGTTGAAACCGTTAAACTGATGGAACCAACCTTCGGCGGTGTAAACCTCGAAGACATCAAAGCTCCAGAATGCTTCTACATCGAAAACAAACTCAAAGAGATCTGCAACATTCCGATCTTCCACGATGACCAGCATGGTACCGCTATCGTTACTCTGGCAGGTCTGCTCAACGCTCTGAAAGTTGTTGGCAAAGACATCAAAGATCTCCATGTTGTTGTAAGCGGTGCTGGCGCTGCTGCTATCGCTATCACCAAACTGCTGCTCTCCGCAGGTATTGCAGATGCAATCCTCTGCGACAGCAAGGGTGCAATCTACGAAGGACGCGATGGCCTCAACGATGTTAAAGTTGAAATGTCCAAGATCACCAATGCTAAGAAACTCTCCGGTTCTCTGGCTGACGTTATCAAAGGCGCAGACGTATTCGTTGGTGTTTCCGCTCCTGGCGTTCTCACTCAGGATATGATCAAAACCATGGCTGACAAACCAATCATCTTTGCTTGCGCTAACCCAACTCCAGAAATCGATCCTGCTCTGGCTAAAGAAGCTGGCGCTGCTGTTGTTGGTACCGGTCGTTCCGACTATCCAAACCAGGTTAACAACGTTCTCGCATTCCCAGGTCTTTTCCGTGGTGCTCTGGACGTTCATGCTACCAAGATCAATGAAGAGATGAAGATCGCTGCTGCAAAAGCAATCGCTTCTCTGGTTTCCGATGAAGAATGCAACGCAGAATACGTTATCCCATCTCCATTCGATCCACGTGTTGCTCCAGCTGTTGCTAAATTCGTTGCACAGGCTGCAATCGACACCGGTGTTGCTCAGAAGACCGACATCACTCCTGAACAGGTTGCTGAACATACCCGTCAGCTGGTTAACAGAAAATAATTTTTCTGAGATAACTGTTTAGACTTCTCAAAAGCCTCCGCATCAAACTGCGGAGGCTTTTTTTGTAACCTCATCTAAAAAAATACACTATAGATGGAAATTTATTTCCTGTCGTGATAAAATAATCCTATCATCTGAAAATACAATCAAAGGAGGGATTTTATGTGGAAATATCCTGATGACAACACTCGTGCTGTCATCACTGCAAAGGAACATATCCAGTCCGGGCACAACCCGCAAAATCTTTGTCTTCCTCAAACTGCTGTTCTCTTTTATATGCACAGTGGAGAGGAATATCTGCGACAGAATTATCCAACTCATTTACTTTGCGAAAAGCTGCCCCGATTTTTAAGAGGCTGTCCGGTTTATCAGTTTGATTTAGATAACCATTTCTGTTTTCTGGACGGCGGAAGAGGTGCGCCGCAGGCAGTGGACACTCTGGAAACACTGGCTGCTCTTGGCGTAAAAACGATTGTTACCGTGGGAATGTTCGGTGCCTTTGGGGAAAATGTCAACAGCGGCGATATCATCATCCCGAACAAGGCATTTGTAGAGGAAGGCACTTCCCTGCATTACTATGATTTTATCGAGTACTCCGTTCCCTCCCCTTCCCTCTATCAGCGAGCCGTAAAAGAAATTACCAGTGCAAAATCCTTCCCTATCGTTTCCACCGATGCAGTCTATCGTCAAACCTTCTTGAAGGAACAAATCTGGCGGGAAAAAGGTGCTGTCGGTGTGGATATGGAAACCTCAGCCCTCTTTTCAATCGGAAGTTTTCTTGGTCTCGATGTTGTATCTGTCCTGATTGCTTCGGACAAACACCCACTGCGGGAAGAAGATCCTGCCTGGGCATGGACCATGACACAGGAAACCCGCCACCAATTTTTTGAACAGGTTTTACAGTTTGTAAGAAAGCTGTAAAAATAGGAAGTGAAAAAAGATGAAAATAGTCCTGATCTTCCTTGTTGTCTGTCTTTTGTTCTACAT
>OGYP01000981.1_pt1 | contig 14164 bp, 8 predicted proteins | sample 1576571 | NCBI WGS metagenome assembly OGYP01 (sample SAMEA3541559, study PRJEB24748) | human gut metagenome | biome: human gut; feature: human-associated habitat; material: faeces | place: China | collected 2012
TGCTCTTCTTTTCGTAGCGTGCCGATATCAGCTCAAAAAGCAGCTGTCCCTGCAGCGGCGTGAACGGAATGTACCCCAGCTCATCGGGAATGAGCAGTTTAGGCTTGTTAACATCCCGTATTTTTTCATCAAATGTTCCTGCATTGTAAGCTTTTTCCATCTGCTCCACCAGCCTGGTCACGGAGTAAAAACGGACCGAAAGGCCTTTCTGCAGCGCCAGCTGCCCCAGCGCTATGCTCAGATGCGTCTTTCCGACTCCGGACGGACCAATCAGAATCACGTTTTCACCACTGATCACCCACCCGAGAGAAGCAAGCTCGCGTATCCTGCCCGGGTCTATTGATGGCTGGAATGACATGTCGAATCCGTCCATAGTCGCCGCGAAAGGAAAATGAGCGCTCATCTGAGCTAACCGCACGCGGTTTCCGTCACGCTGCTCAATCTCTTTTCTGAAGACATATTCCAGCGTCTCGCGTGGAGTCATATGGCTCGTGGCCGCTGTTTCCACCAGTTCGACCAGGTGATCGCGGGTATAGGTCAGCCGCAGGCGGGCGGCCATCTCAGTCAGCTGAACATCGGCAGGTCTCAGTTCTCCCATGGCCTAAGCTCCCGTCCTGAATGCGGCATCGTACGTGCCGGGGTTTCTCTGACATTGCGGATTCTGCATTCTGTTCCAGTGCCTGTCTTTTTTTAACTCTTTGATTTTTTTCTTAAAATTCTCTTCTTTAGAGAGCGGATTTGACCATGTGCCATCCTTCGCTGTAATAATATCCCTGGCCTTGTCCAGGATGACTGACTGCCCTCCGCATCTGACTGTGATTGTGTCCCTTACAACCACCAGCTGCACTTCGTGACGTGCAAAGCCGTCAGGTACGCGATACATGGCATTATCGACCCGGATAAGGCCATTTTTGTCTGCCGTCCGCTCTTCATAGCGTGCCGTGGCTATCGGCGGCTTCCTGTTGGGACGCAGTGCCGGTTTTTCAATCAGCCACCGCTCCGCCGGCGTCTTCGGCCCCTGAAGGAACGGGTCGTTAATATGGTGTCGATCACATACGGACAGACTCCATCTCTCCAGATGGCAGTTCAGAGCCTCCAGATCTTTAAAACGGCCGTTAACCAGAGCGTTGTGTTTGATGTACCTGACGGCGGATTCAACCTTGCCTTTTGAGTTTGGCTTCCTGACAGACGTGGCTATGGGGCGCACGCCATGATACTGGCAGAACCAGTCGAAGCGGGCTGCAAAACGCCCGTTCTCCGGCGCATAGTGGTCTTTCACCAGTGTTTTTGCATTGTCACAGACGATTTCCCGTGGCACGCCATCGAAAAACCTGAACGCTGACTCTATGCCGTCAAGCCAGTCTGCCTGGTTCTCTGAAAAGTAGGACTTGGCAAAAATCCTGCGTGAATACGACAGTTTGGCGACAAAAAAATGAACGCGCACCGTCTCCCCGCCCACGCAGACATCGTCTTCTCCGAAGTCAGTCTGCATCTGGTGTCCGGGAGGCGTTTCAAAGCGTTCCGTCTTCGTCAGCCTGCTCTGCAGGAGCTCCAGGCGAAAAGGCGTGCAGAACTTCTGCAGCGTGCGCAGGCTTGGCGGCTCCACGCTGATGGCGTCCTTCACAAACCGGAGCATGGCCGAACAGTTCCCCCTGCAGTCGTAAAATAGTTTCCTGATATCCTCCCGATTCGCCTCCATTGCCCGCCACGCCCGGCCGTGATGCCCTTTGTGGGGAATATTGCGCTGAAAGCGCCGTACCGTGTTGCGGGCAGCTCCCGTCATCCCCGCCACTGTTTTAATTCCATGGCCTTCGGCCAATAGAGCCATGATTTGGCTGACTTTGTACTTGTCCAGCATATCGGAACCTCCTGTGCATAGGACGGTTCCTTGTTGTGCCCTGTTTATGGTCATGAGTTAACCCCCTTATCCTGCCCCCGCTCGAGGGGGGGCAGTTTTCGTTCGTTTAGGGGGTTAATTATACTTTCGCCTTACAGTCCCCCTGAACGTCCTTAAGAATAATGATTTTTGCGGCAATCTGTATACGTTCAAGAGCAATATCGTGTCTTTTCCTTTCGGTGAAAAAGATAGATGCTGTCGTCTGGCCGCCGTTGACAATCTGTACATTTTCAAGCTTTTTAATTCCTTCCAGCCCATCTTCCCTTTTCTCAGTCTCAATTCCGTCAGCAAGCATAACGAGACCGTTATTATAGGCCAGAAACATATCAGGTTCTTTTATCAGTGTGTCTCTGATTCCCCCGTTCACCTTAACGGTCGCTCCAAGAAAAGAACGAACGTTCGCTTCCAGAAGACGCACGCCGTGCTTGGCGTACATCTGTAAAAGCATATTTCCCGGAATACTTGTCAGCAGACACTCATAACTGCACTCACTGCCGGACACAGATATAAACGGGAGCGGTGAGCCGCAGAGATCCGCGCAATCTGCGTTCACTGGCTCAGCCGCATTGCCCTCATGATCCATGCGGCTGAGCCGCCGGAGATCAATAATTTCAAAATTGACAATCTTATTATCGAAGAGAAGCGGATCGTAGGAAGCTTTACGGTCAGTATAAACAGCATCAGTCAGAACGAATATCCTTAATTGTTCCAATTGCTGGTATTTATCATGAATAGTATCAGCCAGTTCTCTGGCATTATTGATATCCGGAATTTTCTTTTCAAGTCCGCTGTGAGCGCACCCCTCAAGGAAACGAATGCATTCCTGTAACAATTTTTTAATCTGTGTAACACCGATCGACTGCACTTATGCTGCTGAAATATAATTCGTTATAAACAAGTCCAGACATGTATCGTCTTCGTCGAGAAAATACCCATCCACTTTAACAAAACCGCTACCAATTCTGCTGTGATACTGCACAAGCACTGCTTCACCAGTCAGATCATGTTCCTGCAGAAGATCTAGCGCTATCCTTGTAAAAGTTGTTTCCGGATAGGCATAGGACTCCTCCATAATGTTCCTATTGTCCATCCTTTCTTTTATTTCAACCTGAAGGTATTCAAGATATTCCTGCAGATTTTCCCCGAGATCGTTCATGGTAGCAGTCCTTGGTAACTGAGCTGGAACTGACCGATGGCCACTGGCCCGGCAGTTTTGTGATATTTCATAAGTACAGAGAAATTCTGCACGTTTCTGCCAAAACGAAAGCCTCTCCAGTACGCAATGATATTATAGCAATTTTTACATATTCATTAGTAAGAATAATAACACTTTTGCAACATATTGTAAAGTTATCCTATCGTTCAATTATGAATATTACATTGAGAATTTCTTGGTCTGACCTTTCCTGAACTGCGTCACGAACCATCGTAATCTCTCCAAAAAATACTGGTGGCTTTATAGGTCACAACTCTGCCTTTATGGCTTTCAGGAAGACTCAGTGTAAAGCCTACCAGAGGTAAATCTTTGGTCATAATTTCTTTATCACTGCAAACATCAAAAATGTACAGGATTAGCATTCCGCGGTCCGGCCTTGGCTCAAAACTCCGGCTGCCCAAACCGCAGACTGCTCTGATGGCATAGCCGCTTGGATACTGGGGCACTTTACTGTGCTGCCCCCTGGCTCTGTAAGTTATCTGTGTCATTTCCAAAGCCTCTTCCCACGCCTCCCCATCGAGAAGCATTTCCTCTTCATTAGCGCCCAGCAGACGTTTAATATTATATCTTTCTGATGCATTTTCCCACTGGCGCAGGGGACGTACCACTTCAATATCGTCTGAAACCTTCCATATGTTATCCTTTATCCTACCGGAATTGTTTAAATAGACATCCCATGTGGTCAGCTCAGATACCTTATTCATCTCTCTGATAAATTCCACAAGGTGCGCCGGATTCGTGCGATAGGCTTCAGCAGGAGAATGGTAGTTTTCAAGCCAATCCATAATCTGTCTGGAAAAAACATTATGCCACAGAAAGCCTTTCCATGATCTGCTGGATAATTTTCCAGTCGTACGGGACGGATTAATCTCTGAAGGTGTGCCGAGCGAGCGGAGAAAGTCAGATACACATCTGAGGTTATCCTTTCTGGCATTTTTTTCTGGAAGAAAAGTAACCGTTTCCGGCGCAGTCCCGCTGAAAGACACACGGATATCATGTGCCGTCCTCATTTTCATAGGAGATGTAACAAGGAGCGCTGGATGGGTCCGGACTTTCAGCCCAAAACTTTTGGGGGTCTCCCCCATTGCCGACATGACTTCAAACTCTTCCCGAAGTTCGGCAGTGGCTTCCGTGATATACCTGTAACTCTGACAGAGACCCAAGGTCGTATAAAGCCTGCACAAGTCCGCATACCCACTATGATAGCCGAACCATCGCCCCATTTGCATGAGAGTGTCATACATTTTTGAAGGGCGGATAAAATAACTGACTGAAAGCCCTTCAAGGGTAAGCCCTCGGGAAAGTTTATTCCCTCCTACCGCTATAACTTTGTACCCGGTTTCCCTGTGGTTCTCATAATCGAGCGCATCCTTGGCCCGCCCATTGACGCAGGAAACCGTTATATCCATAACGACATTACGCAGTACTGGAAGAATCTCTTCCCACGAAACATACCTCCCCGCATCTTCAGGACTGTTATCTCTGAACCACTTCATGCTGCTCTGAAAGTCAGACTCCCAGAGACTGCGGAGAGAATCACGGATAGGCTGATCATTTATCCGACGGTTTATACGGCGCTGGATATCCTTGAGATATTTCCTGATTTGCTCATAAACTTGCGATTGCAGGTTATTGATCCGGGTGACGTGAACGAGCATGGAACAGTGTTTCGTTCCATCTCCTCTGCAGCAGCGTGCGGCACAGCACAGGATGAAAGCCTGAATGGCTTCCTGCAGACTCTCCGGCAGGCTGTTGGATAGCAAAAAAGAATCGACATTCTGCTTGCTTGGAAGCCAGTCAGCAGAATCAGTAACACATCTTATAGTTTCGTTACAATAGGCATCATTACCGAATACTTTTTCTGGACCTATATATTCAGAAGATATTCCAAGATTAATGATGAACGAAGATGGATAAAGGTCCTGTCCTTCATCTGTTGTATGAGCCAAATCGTGAATAAATATGTTTGCAAAAGGAGTAGCCGTATATCCTACATAGGCTTTTTTATTGAAATATTTTAAAATTGTTCTGATAAGTCTGTTAATTGTTTTAGGATTATGGTCTTCGTTTGCTATATCTCCAACAACAGAACCTTCTTCTGTATCAACACTGGCATTATCTGACTCATCATCAATTAACAATAATGGAAAATCTAAATTTATTTTTTTATCTTTTCCTGTTGAATTTGTGATACCTTTTAACCATTTTACGATATTTTCAAGTACATATTTATTTTTCTTGACAACAAAAAGCCATGGTCTGCTTTCAGGGGTAATGCTGAAATTCACCATTGCCCTCCTGCTAAAATCCCCCTTCTCTTTTTGATTCGTCCCACAGTTAGGCGTGATAGAAAAATCCTGATCATACAGACCGACGCCCACCAGTCCTTTCGGGTTATTTTCATTGGTGGTAAAACCTAAGAAAGCTTTCTCGAGGCGGATCTGCGTCTGCGAACGCAGACTGTTGTAGAGGCCAGCCAGCACAATGATGACTTTATAGCCTGCATCCGCTGCTTTGCAGATAAGAGCGGCATAATTCTCCGTTTTGCCGGACTGAATACTGCCGACCACAAGTCCGCGGCGATCCCACGCTCCCTTTCTCTCTGGGTCTTCCAGAAGACCGAGAATGGTATCCGTACTCTCATCTATCTCTTCAATGTCATTAACAGCCAGCTCTGCCTCCTTTTCAAGCCATGCAAGATGCCTGGGCCAGTAACGCCAGTCTTTCTTCCTCTCCTCTGTCAACCATGCTACGTGCTCTTTGGTATCCTTCAGAACTGCCGAAGGCGTGGAAGTAACACTAAACTGGCGTAAAAGTTCACTGTAACAGGCATCGACATCGGTATCTGCCTTCTGTTCCGGAAATAGGGAAGATATCTTTCCCAACTCTTCTCTGATGATTTCCGGATTAACCATACCTTCCTGTTTCTGCCGCAGCAGAAGTTTGTTACGCGTAGTTGCCAGGATGAATTTAGCATTATCGCTGAATTCACTCATTCGTGTCTGCCTCCAACGTTTCTATATATGCCTTCCATTTATTGAAACCACTCATATTGCACAGGAGGCGCCTGACCTGCTCTACCGTGAGTTTTCTGTCAAGAAAAGCTCTAAATGCGTACCCAATAGCCTGTTTCATAGCTTCAGGCGGCGCACCGGTATCCTGTGATCCGCTGTTCGTTTGCGTTTCTGGCAGAGAGAGAGCAGCAGCGGACGCTGCCTCCGTTACGGGGATTGTCTGTTCCAGAATTTTAAAAAGCCTGCGCAGCTTTCCCCCCAAAGGGGAGCCTGCTTCCTGAAAAAGTTCGGCAATCAGAGGATGGGATGTGTTAATACGAAATCCCCCAGCCTGATCCTCTGTTCCGAGCCAGAGCTGATAGTTATCCGGTGTTCTTTCATCAGAATGGATGGCTTTTCTGCCAAGGAGCATTGCTCTTGCCCTTTTACGAACGTCCTTTGCAATGAGTACGAGTTCATCCCGTATGTCTGCCGGAGGTCTGGCCGTGGACTTTCTGATATCAATTTTCCACTCAGAGTCCGTAGAATTCGGGATATCGACGCGTATGCGGGCAAGGTTGCAGAACGGGTCACGATCCAGACCAGGCAGCTTCAGCCAGCTGCCGGCAAGGACAAGCCGATCATTTCTGTACAGATAAAACCCCTGGGACGCAGTCCATCCCCTGGGACGGCCATTAACTCTGTATTCGTCCCTGGTAAGGGTACCGGGTAACGGAAGAATAACGCCCTGGACGGTGGTGGCCGGCCCCAGATAGGCTTTTGGAAGGAGCAGTGTTCCTTCATGGCGTAACATAAAGGGATCCCGTGGTTTTACACGGCGGCCATTAATGAATATTCTCAAATGTTTTTCTGAGATATACACATGGAAGGTGACAGCGAGGTGGTCTTCAATCTCATCGATAACGTCAAAGAAAATATTTTCGTCGGGCTTCGGGAAAAGGCGATCAGGCAGCTCCCAGAGGACAAGTGTCCCATGGGAAAGCTGGCAAAGAGGATTCAGCCGCTCCCCTGACCCCTGGGCGGGGCCCCGCATCAGAAGCCACTCATCGCCGGATTGCGCGAGCAAATCAAGATCCCAGCGAAGACAGCTGAATTCTCCGTTCCTGACAGAGGCAACAGTCAGTCTTCTGCACTGGGGCAAAGAAGAAGTTTTGAGTCCCAGACCAAACCTTCCGAGATCAGAAGTCTTCCTCTCAGCCCCCACTGGGATGCATCCCAGCTTCATCGCGTTACAAAGCGTTTCTGAAGACATACCGCATCCGTCATCCAGGATGCTTACCCAGCTGTCCTCTCCGTTCCACGTAAAATTGATATGTACGTTCCCGGCACCGGCGGCGATGCTGTTATCAATGATATCCGCAATTGCAGCGCCGGGAGAATATCCCATACCCCTCAGCGCTTCCAACAGTATTGGGGCAGAAGGCGGCATATTCAGACAATCCATCTCTGAAGATTTGGGGAAATTCCCGCTCCTGCTCTGCATGCCCCCTCCAATTTTTCCTTTGGCCGCAAAGGAAAGTTACGCTGGTACCATTGATAATTTTTATTATAATAAAAGAGAAGCGGTTGTAAGCTCCCGCAAGTGCTAATCACACTCAAATCTTACCAATGACAGGGGAATTTCTCTCCGTATTTTCGCTGATAAGGACGGGGCCATGCAGGAAGGAGAGCCTGCCGCAACGGAAGAAACAAAAAGAGAAAAATTCATCAGGCTGCGGAATCCCGGACAAATGAAATCCTCAGTACGATCAGGAGTCCTGTAAATTCCGCAAGTACCAGGGTTATTCGTACAGGCAGATGACATCGGCCAGATTTTTTGGCGATCCCGACACACTGAACGAAAACGAAACAGGGGTTTCAGGTCCGCGGTGACGGCAAGCCATCGAAATTTTGTCTGAAATCAGATCAGTGAGGGGAGAAAGGGCAGATCCTGCCCCAAGTGTGGCTCCGAATCAGAAACCATTTTCCTCTTCTCTCCCGAAAGCTTCCCTGTACAGACGTTTCACCACCTCACCGAGCAGCGGGAACGAATCCAGCACCAGGCCGTATTCCTCAGAACCGAGTCCGTAAAGGCGCGCCGTCATGGCATCGAGGAGAGCAATACGCCGAATCCTTTCCTCCGGATCCGGCATTTCCGGCACGCTGCCGCGGAAAGCCGCAAACGCTGCACCGAGGTAAAGAGGAAGGGCGAGGCGGCCGAGTTTCCTGATGGCCGGTATATCCCGCGGGACGGGAACGGATCTGACGATGAAAGCGCTGACGTTCTTGGCCGAACGCAGGCGCACGTAAAAGTCGGCGCACAGGGAGGAGAGGATAACGTTCAAACCGGAGAGAAGTTCCGGATCCGATACCATCTTCCCCTTATATATGATTTCCGCCGCGTTGAGGGCGTTGCCGCAGAAGACCTTCGGCGGGATGACAGTGCCGATGAGGCTGCGGCTGTCCGTGGCCTGGGCAATGACGCGCCAGGCGAGCCGGTAGTTTCTGTCCGGGAGTTCGTCCGGCGAAGAGCGGCGACGCCGGGCAAGCCTTTTCTCTCCCTCCACAGGATCCACCCTGCGTTCCACCGGACCGAAGCTGGCGTTATAATGATGAATGGTACGCCCCTGGAAAAGCGGCCAGCCGTTCCCTCCCTTCCGGAAGAGATCGGAGTCCGTCGTCATGTTGAACTCGGTGGATGTGAGGATATGCAGTTCTTCCTCCGGATCTCCGATGCCGGGAAAGGACTTCAGTTTCCCGAGCACATTCATCCCGCCGGCTGAGCCGAACTCCCAGATGGTGAACGTATCCGGATCGTTCCTGAAAATGGCTGCGACGGGATAGCGGAAGCGGCGGTGATAGCGTCCGGCGTTGAGGGGATGTTCCGCCATATGCGCGGCCGAGGGCCGTCCATCCAGCCAGACCGGGTCGTACCAGGAAAATCCGGCGTCAAACGCGGCGTCGGGAGACGGCCTGCGTTTCATGAAAGTCAGGACATCGAACTTGTACTGACCGTGGATATCGAAAAGTTTGCGTCTGTTCACGAAAGTCACAAGCTCCCGGATGGTCGTCTTCTGCAGAAGAAGGCGGCGCAGACCGGTGCAGGCGCTGTCGATATTGAGATTGTCGGGCACGATGATGCCGCAGAGGCCGTCCTTTGCGAGAAGGAGATAAATCTTCTCGAGGAAAACCTTATAGATATTGTTGTGCCCGCGCAGGAAGGTGCCGTCACCACGGCGCGGCTGCAGCGAGGCGTATGTTTTCAGGAAATAGGCGTTGAGCGTGGTGACGCGCTTCCGGTAGGCCTGCCAGATCCCCCGCACGGCGGGATCACGGGCAAGCAGCGTTTTCTCCGCCTTCATGGCTTCCCGCGTGTCGAGGCGCCCGTAGTCCGGAATATAGTCCCGGAAGAATTCGGCCCGGTACGGGAGAATCACGTCCCAGGGCGGGTTGGCGATGATCACGTCAAAGCCGCCGTGCGCCGCGGCTTCGGGGAAATCCGTACGCCAGTGCACGGGCAAGAACTCCCCGCGCATACGCAGGACGTCCATGGCTGCCCGCTCATCACCCGCAGAGCCGCCAGAACTGCCGCGGAGGGGGGCATCTTTTCCGGAAAACCGCACTTCCCCGCGGTGATGGCCCGTCTCCGCTTTCCCCAAAAATCCGGACGCGAGACTGCGGCAGAGGGCAAGATCATCTTCAGCCTGTCCGCGCCGCCTCTCAGGTATGACGCTTCCGGCAAATTTTTCGCGCAGACGGGATATGCTCCGCGAAGGCTCGGCCATGAGTTTCATGGACGGGGAAACAGGACGGGAGGACGCTTTTCCCTCAGACAGTTCCTCATAGGGCCCCACAATGCTGCTGCCGCAGACGAGATTCCCCTCAAGGAATGGGGGAGTCGGAAAGGAGCCGGGAACCGGACCGGAAAGCCTTATCCAGAGCGTCATGCGGGCGATGTCGCAGGCCAGGGGATCGAGATCCACGCCGAAAAGGCAGTTTTCAGCGAGAAGCCGGCCGAAGCGCGTCTCAAGGTTCAGATTCCAAGGCTCTCTTTCACAGGCGCTGTCCGTCTCCTCGTACCTCCGGTGCGTGAAGCTCAGCAGGCAGTAGAGGGAAGCGAGAAGCATACGGCCGCAGCCCATGGCCGGATCCAGAACGCGGACAGATGGCAGAGCGAAGCCGTTTTTCCCGTCAGAGGTTTTCAGCTTTTCGCCGATGGTCCTGCGCACGAGGTGCCGTATGAGGGTGTCACGGGTATAGAAGGCGCAGGCAGCCCTCCGCCGCCCGCGTCCCTCGAAGAGATCCACTCCCCCGTCACCGTCCGGAACGAGACGCGTTTTCAGAAAAGCCTCATAGAGCACTCCCGGAAACTGCGGGAGAATGCCTGCCCAGTCCACGGACAGCGTTCTTTTCCCGGCTGAGACCCGTGTGAGAAGAGAGAGGCAGTCCCTGGCGAGGCCGTCGTCAGAAGCGATGAGCTCCAGAAGGGGATGCGCCCTGCGCACAAAAAGCGAACCGCTGCAGTCATGGGCCAGCCTGTCGCAGATTCTCAGCACAAGAGCGCCGGAACGCGGGGGGAACGTTCCTGTCTCCATACTTTTCCGCAGGGAGGCCTGGCCGGACACGCCGCGCGCCGCGGCAAAGAGCGCGCCCGTAAGGCGCAGGACAAAGACCATGGCCTCCCGGTGAATCTCTTTCAGTTTTTCCCGTCTTTCCACCCTGTTTTTTCCGTCCATACCAGCCGCGCGCCACAGAGCCCTCGCCACGAGACGGAGAGCTGTCTGCGCCTGATCCGTCAGGACGGCCTCCACCTTTTCCTCGAGAGCGAGCGATTCCTTGTGCATACGGCTGAGAAGACCTGTCATCCCTTCCCGGCCGAAGCACAGGGCGAAACACTTCAGAAGGCGCTCCCGCAGGGCTGCATCGGGACAGTGCAGGATGCTCTTCAGCGCAAAGCTCACGTCCTTGTCACCGCAGAAGCCGGTCCCCTCACCGGGAAGTCCGGATGTGAGAACCCAGACGTCCCCGTTGGTCCACGCGGCCCAGCCGGGCCTCTCTCCTGACGGCCACGACGGAATGGCAGCTGCGTCCACGGCCCGGCACAGCCCGGCGTACTCCCTGCGGTCATCACTGACGCAGAGGATCATCCCGGGAGCGGCGTCCTTTCCGGGAATAACAGCGAAGAGGCCTTCCTCCCCCCCCCTGCCGGGACAGGGGAACAGGTTCACAGCCGAGGGCACGGAGAACAGCACGCGCGCGCCCTTCTCCCCGGCTCTCTTCCGGAGAGGATATTTCCAGATCCGGCACAGGGAAGCGCCGGAAAAAGGAACTCTGCGGCAGCACCTCTTCAAGATACTGCCTTGTCAGGAACGAGCCCTGACTGCCGGCGGATCGGACGCGCAGATACGTTTCATCCATGACGGGCGGCCTCCCTTTGCCCGAATAACGGGCAGGCACAGACCTGTTTTTTTCCCACATACACCATCTTTCAGGGCAGTGCCACGAAAAGGCGCTTTCCCCGTGTGATTTCTTTCTTTTCCTCCGTGTTTTTCCCGGCGTTCCCCTGCCTTCCGGGAGATCTTCCATTCCGGGGATCTGCCGGAACGAATCTCCGGGATTCCTGCCATGCGGATGGCGCGATGCTCCGCCCTGTGACAAACGAAGCATAATACTATACAAAAGAGGAAAAGGAGAGCGGATGGAAAATATCAGCGGCGAAGAAACGGCCAGGCTGCTCAGACGCTTCGGCACTGTGCGTACCGTCCCCAAGGGAACCCTCTTAAGCGGAAAGGAAGCCTACTGGCTGCTCGGGGGCATCTGCGCCCTGACCTGCGTCAATGAGTCGGGCTCGCAGTATTCCTTCCTCTACTTCCACAGGAATATGCTTTTCGGATTCGTCCCCGTGCTCGGCCGCTATTATCGTATGAACAGGCTCGTCGATGTCCGCGCCTCGAGATCTTTCTCGGGCTTTATGGCCAAAACAGACTGCTCGGTCATCGAACTTCCAGCGAACGCTTTTCTCTCCGAAATAACCAGGGACAGGGAAGTCCTCTCCGTGGTTCTGCGGGCCGCGGTGGTCAATCTCGCGGACATGCTGAACCACTCCATGGTCATCGCTTCGCTGCCCGTGCCCTGCCGCGTCTGCTACATGCTTCTCGAGGCCTGCCCGGAAGAAGAACCCTATCTCCTGCCAGCCTATCTGAACTACGACGAAATCGCGGCGCATCTCGGCGTGCACGTCATCACTGTCACCAAAATTTTCGGCGCCCTTTACGACAACGGTATTCTGTCCAGGGAAGGACGCAGGCGCGCTGTGCTCGATAAAGAGCGCCTCCTGCGCATCGTCCAGAGGGAGGAAGAGCTACCCTATCTCAAAAAACGCAGTTCCCGCTCCCGGTAAAGCGCCTCCCCGCACGCTTTTTTTTTCACAGCCCCCGGCCCAGGCTGGGATTTTGTGTTTTTTCTCCGCTCTCTCCCCGGCTCTTTTTCAGGTTTTGTCACTTTTTTCACGCCAACCTAGTTATGGCTAGGGTTTGAATATACGCGTTTTTCTATAAGGACAAAAAGAAGAAAGGCGTTCCGGAACAGCCATGGAATTCCGGATCTGCGTCACATGCAGTAAAAAATTCACAGGCGGAAGGTTGCTCCGCCGGGAGACATATTATGAAAAAGTACGATGTTGTGATTGTGGGTGCCGGCCCCGCCGGCCTGACTGCGGCCATTTACGCCGTGCGCGCGAACATGAAGACCATTATGCTCGACAAGCTTGCCCCCGGCGGCAATATCGTCAACACCAACGAGATCGCCAACTATGCCGGCACCGGCGTCATCAATGGCGCGGAACTCGCCATCAAGATGTTCGAGCAGGCCCAGCAGACCGGCGCGGAGTTTGACTACAAGACCGTCAACCGCATCGAGGACCTTGGTGACGTCAAGCGCGTGCACTGCGAGGAAGACGATGAAGTCTACGAATGCACCGCCGTCATCATCGCCACCGGCACCCGTCCGCGCAAGCTGCACATCCCCGGCGAGGACAAATTCACGGGCAACGGCATCAGCTGGTGCGCCATCTGTGACGGCGCCCAGTATCCCGGCAAGGACGTCGTGGTCATCGGCGGCGGCAACTCCGCTGTCGAGGAATCCCTCTACCTCGCCGGCATCGTAAAGAAGCTCACCATCGTGACCATGTTCGACCTCACCGCCGATCCCAAGGTCTGCGACAAGCTGCGCGCCCTGCCCAATGTGACGATCTACCCCTACCAGGACGTGCTTGAGTTCCTGGGCGACGACAAACTCACCGGCGTGCGCTTCAAGTCCACCAAGGAAGACGCCACAGAGCGCACCGTAAACTGCGACGGCGTGTTCGAGTACATCGGCCTCGAGCCTACGGCCGGCTTCTGCAAGGATCTCGGCATCCTCGACCGCTCCGGCTGCATCAAGACCGATCAGTTCATGGCCACCTCACGCCCCGGCATCTTCGCCGCCGGCGACATCATCGTGAAATTCCTGCGCCAGGTCGCTACGGCCTGCGGCGATGGCGCCATCGCCGGCAACTCCGCCGCAAAGTACGTGGAAGCGCGCCGCTAGTTTTTTAGAAGAACAAACCAGACACGGGGCCATACAAGCGGGTAGCCAGCCCAAATACACCGGCTTTTACACGGCTCAGTTCAAAGTAAGGTCGGAGCGCTTCTTCATCCAGACTGAATTTCCGGCTTTTCAACTTTTCCGCATAGTAAGAGAAGTCCCACGGCATCAGCTCGAAGTCCTCGCCTTCCAGTTCGCGAGCCAGGGCACGGATTTCTTCTACTTCCTGACGGGCAGTCGGTGTATAAGCCTCCAGCAGGTCGTTCAACAGCTTGTACACATTCTCGCTGTGTTCGGCCATGCGTTTTTTCAGTACATATTCAGCGTAATTCTTGAAACCCAACAGTTGCGCCAGTTCCATGCGGAGGTTGACCAGCTGTTCCACAATCTTCAGGTTGTTGAATTCATTGTCGTGACAGCACTGGGTGCGCTTTCTGCGAAAGCGCGGCGCTGCGGAATCAACTTTCTGCTTGC